>SXGQ01301789.1_pt1 | contig 52119 bp, 40 predicted proteins | sample 3178371 | NCBI WGS metagenome assembly SXGQ01 (sample SAMN11356859, study PRJNA531348) | freshwater metagenome | isolation source: freshwater sample F1-20 | place: China: Fuxian Lake, Yuxi | collected 2017-12-25 | reverse complement strand
TTTTACTGGCACATTCACTCTCGACGAGCATAGGCACATCGACTAGATTATGCACATCTCGACGAGCACATCATGCAAATCGCATTCGTCACTCCAATCTCGAAGAAAGCAAAGAATCGTTTCGCCAATCTTATGAATGGCAACGATCAATGTATCATCGAGCAACACAAAGGCAACGAAGTGTTTCTTACATCAATCAATGGAAAGAATCACTTCTGGGCAATGCTTGACAATGACCCACACTGGATGGTAGAATTATAAGACAAAGGAGGAAGGGGTTTGCCTCCACAAATAAAGTCACCCACGAAGCGAACCGATAATTCTAGCATGGTTTAGGTGATGTGGACGCTAGGGATCAGGGTGGTGCCTGGTCCTTTTTACTATTCTTTACACTCTACTATTTTATGGCAGGGGCGGTGGCGATGTGTTGTCGTCCACAGGGATACCCCTCCCCTCATCTGATTGTCCCCATAGGATACTGCCAAACCACATCAAAACTCGGTGGGTTGTGCCAGTTCTAAAGGTGGCACAAGACCCCTAGACCTGCCCCGTTGCTGGGGGGCATGATTCCCCCAACGGCACACCACTGCTGCCGACCATCTCCAGAATCATGGAAACCGTCACCATCACCAACAACGGCGCCACCATTCAACTGAGTGGCAGTTATGCTGAGATTGCACAGTTTCTTCTGTCGCTGAACACTACTGCCCAACAATCTGCGGCAGTTGTTGATACTCAAACCGACATCTTTTCTTCATCTGAACCTGAAGAACTGCAACCCTTTGTTGACTTCCTCACCAAAGAATTGTCGCAGTATTTTAGTGAGTCAGATGCTAAGGTGATTGTATCAACTTTGGAGAAGATTCGCCGTTGTATGTTCCCTGATTATCGGGACTTTAGTTTCCTCTATCGTCAGGTGAATGATACTGAAGTCGAAAAGCGCCAACTGATGCTAACAGTTTCTGCTGTCTGGCGTTATAAGTTTGGCAGCGGTTCGAGTAAGTATCAACTTAAGTCGATCATTAAGTATGCTTCTGCCTGCCCACATTGCGGTCGGTTTGCATCAACAATGATGGACCGCCTGAAGGTTGAAGGTCTCTGGTGACAGTTGGCAAGGTGGCACAGGGGGCATCGACAGGGTGCCCCCAACCCCTATACTTAAGAAGTCAACCGCACCACACCACGATGCAGGTCGCCATCACCACCGCCTCTGGCAACAGCAACACGGGACCGATCCCCACCACCGTCACCGAACGGGCATCCTGCAGCACTGCCTGCCCTTTTTATGATACTGGGTGCTACGGTAAGTATCACCTACAGGGTGTACATTGGCGCAAGGTTTCTAATCACGAGCGTGGCGTATCTTGGGATGAGTTTATCTCTAAGGTTCGCAAATTCGCCCCCAATTCTTTATGGCGTCACAATGTAACTGGGGACCTTCCGCATCTTCTGGGTGACATTAATCCCCGTATGGTTGATGCACTCGTGCGGGCAAACAAAGGTCGCAAAGGGTTTACCTACACTCACCACGTTCTGAATGATCACAACCTAAAAGTGATTCAGGATGCTAATGCTAACGGGTTCACCGTCAACGTTAGCACCGAATCGGTAGAAGTTGCCGATCAGGTTATGTCAGAGCACAACATTCCCGCAGTTGCTGTCATCCCCAGCACAGAATCGCGCCGATTCTTTCACACTGAGAGCGGTCGCAAAGTTGTAGTCTGCCCTGCTAAGATTCACAAGGGTAAGGTAAACTGCAGCACCTGCGGTTTGTGTCAACAATCCGACCGTGAGTTTATTATAGCATTTCCCGCACATGGGACTGCAAAGAAAGCAGTTGATGCGATTGTGAGTTAGGTATATTTAAGGGGGCAACTTCCGCCCCCCTTTTTTTATACTTTGCACCACAATACCGGAAAGCAGGTTCGGTGGCGACCGTTTGCGTCATCAGGGCGACCCTGCCCCTCTCCTGATTGTCCCCTTATCCTACAGCACCCCCAGACCCATAAAACCCCAGCAGTGGACAGTTCGCAAGGTGGCACAACCCCCTATTGCATGGGGTCTGCCGTGCCTGTATTGTGATCTCAGTTCACCACACCACTCCGATGAACTTCCACCTTTTCACCCGTAACGCCGTCCGCTCCATCCTGATTCAGCACGGCGATCAAACCTGCTCTCAGATTGTCCGCCGCATGGGCATGGACCCCCGCCGCCATAAAGGCACCATCCACGCCGTTATGGTGGACATGGAGCGGGATGGCATCCTGGGTGCCACCCGCAGTGCCAACGGCAAGCGTGACCAGTGGTTCATCTGGGGGAACCGCATCCGCAAGCGTGACCGCCTGATCGCTGCCCTGATCGGTTGACCCATACGGGGGGCGCTCTGCCCCCCCCTTCCTACCATGCTGCAGTCCCTGACCCGCTCCCGCTCCGCCTCCTACCATCACCAGACCATGCTCCGCCTCCTGATCGCTGCCCTGCTGCTGTATTGGTTGTGGGAACCGATCCGCCCCGTCCGCAATGTGACAGCGACGGCACTGCACACCGCCGCCGACATGATCGCCCGCTGACCCCTTAGAATTCTCTCAGTTCACCACCACTGAACCATGTTTGCTGTTCTTCCTACTTCCACTGACTTCTGCAAAGATGACGCAGAATGGTACACTGATTTAGAAAAAGCGTATGATGTTGCGTTTGATTGGAGTGTAGAATTGCACGGTGATCGTGTTAATGTTTATGAATTCTACGCTGGAAAGTTTATTAAACTGGCGGAAGTATTCGCCTGATTGATAACATTAAAGGGGGAGCAAATCCGCTCCCTTTTTTTATACTTTTGGCCGCCAAAAAAAGGTTCTAGCTCCATCCTAGCACGCCCCCCGAACCCTAAGTCAACCCCCTGACCCATTAGCAGTGCTGATCATTCGACCCCTTGACTCTGGCACCGTTTGGACCCATACTGACCTCAGTTCACCACACCACCATGAACGCCCGCACCAATGTCCTCCCCCTGGACCTCTGCACCGTCACCCTGACGGAAGCCCAGTGGTCCACCATCCGCACCGCTGTGCTGTGCCTGGCAGTTGATGAACGGATCAAGGGCAACCACACTGACGCTGACTACTACCTGAACGCCTACAACACCCTGAAAAAGGCGATGGGGATGGACACCTGAGGCACTGGCACACAGGGGGATTGCAAGATCCCCCGCCGACCCCTTATACTGACCTCAGTTCACACCACACCACCATGAACGCTCTCACCTCCATGATCCCCGACCGCACCGACTTCAACGGTTGGGCGAACTGGGCAACCTGGAACGTTGCCCTCTGGATTCAGAACGATTACGGCACCTATAAGGTCGCCCGCCAATACGACTCCTATGATCGCCTCATCCCCCGCCTGGAGATGATGTGGGGGCGGATGACCCCTGACGGCGCCCGCTGGATGGACCCCACCATCGACACCGCCGCGCTGGATGACCTGCTGATCGATCTCTAAACCGTCCACTGGGGGGGTTCACAAAACCCCCCCGACCCCTTACAATTCTCTTAGTTCACAACCACACCAATGAACGCCACCATCGCTCCCGCCTTCCGCACCTTCACCCGTGAGGAGTCCAGTGCAATCTACAACCTGCACATTGAACAGGAAGGTTACATCGAAGTTACCTTTCAGAGCAACACCGAAAAAGCATACGGTTTCAATAGCAATTCTGAGTTTTGTGCTCGCTTGATTGATGCAATCTCCTACACTGATCTTCCTTACTCTATCGGTAAAATGATTGCCGAAGCAAGAAAGAATGGGGACATGATTGTGATTGAGTGAGTATCAAGAATCTAGTCGAGAATACACACACATTCTCGACTAGATCACACACACAATCTCGTCGAGATACACACAATCATCATACAATTCTCGACGAGATACACACACAAACGCAACTAGATTCATGCACAACAATCAACAACAAATTAACGCAATTGGTTTCACAATCACATACCAAACTCCATACAATTCTTGTGAATGGAGAACACAAACTTTCACTACAAAAGAAGATGCAGAATCTATGATTCAATTCTACAAATCCTGTGGAAGTCCTGCAAGGTTTGTATAAAGAATCAGATTGGAATTGTAAGGTATAAGAATAGAGAATGAATCCTAAGTAGTTCTCTATTCTTTATACTCTCCATTCAGAAGTTCATTGTAATTCTTATAGTCAGTGGTGTGGTTAATTCTAATTACAATGAACTTCTCAATGGACAGTTATTCTTTACATTTAGTGATTGAGGTTTAATTCTTTATACTTAGCAATCCTTGTTTTATTCTTTATACAAACTGGGGGGGTTGTGCCAATCCGCAGACTGTCCACCCTGGGTGGATCGGTGCCCGAATCCGTCCTAGGTTGCTTGCAACGGGGACAAACCACTACCCCCCCGTTCTTCAGATTATGTCTGCCAACGATCCCTTCTCCATTGATTCTCTCGCCGCAGAATTGATCGCAGAGTATAACAAACTCGAAAAGGCAAAACAACATTTTGAGCGCCTAAAGAACGATTATCTGAAAAAACTCACCGCAGAGAATGTTGGTGCGGTTAAAGTTAAGGAAGGTACGATCACTGTTTGTACCCGAACCACAAAAGACTACGGTCAGACTGTTAAAATTTTGGAAGCGAATCTAAAGGCAGAAAAAACACGACTCGATCATCTTGGCGAGTTCGTTATTAAGAATGTGACCCATTTTCTGCGGTTCAACTGACACAAACGGGGGCACACTTTGCCCCCTTTCCTTACACTTTCCCATCGCAACTTTCCCCATGACCGCTACACTTTCCCGCTACACTTTAGACTGGCAGAATGGTACTCAATGGGCAAACATGCCAGAATTGGGTGACATTTACACTGATGAAGTTACCTTCTACACTGTTGATAATTACCGCTACGATGTGTCTTTCAGTGTAGGTTCGGGGCGCAGAATTGGCATCTTGTTTGTAACTGTAGATCAGCAAGATCCGCAGGGTTACAATAGTTCAATGACCTATTGTTTGGGACAATTTTATACCAATGAGGGTGCAATGTTGTTCGCCCAGTTTGCACTCAACCACTTTATTGAGACTGAAAAATGGAGCGTATGTCCAGGATTTGAGGCAGTTGATTACATCGACGGCGAACCACATACGCTCGCTGGTGATGAAATAGTGAGCGAACTTTATACCTGGTAAGTTATACGTTCGTGGGCGGCAGTTCTTTATACTCTGCCGCCTTATGTTCGTTCGTGTTTGACAGTTACCCTTAGCGGGGGTGGGGGTATCTTAAAATCAATGGATCCCTTAAGCTATAAAGTCTTGCTTTCGCCAGTTAAATATAAAGATCAAACAAAAATAAAAAAATCCGCCCTATATAAAAACAAAAATAACTTTTATATTCCACTACAATGAAAAAAAATTCCGGAGATATTTTTGAGTCCGTAGAGATCGATCCAATCAGTGGAGAGTATTTCATTCATATTCCTGAACAGATTATGAATGAACTTGAATGGTATGAAGACACAAAGATTAAGTTTTCAGTTGAAGGCGGTGAGGTTATTCTGACAGAGGCAGATTGACAAAGCATAGATAATATTGTATGATACTGAAGTAACTACATTCTATTATGGCTAAAGGATTTACAGTAAAAGCAAAAGCACCAGTTGCACAGCAACAACAAGAATGGGATTATGATTTGGCAAGAGAGATGGTCAGAGGAAAGTCTGTCGTCTTTTGTCTTCCAGGAAGAGGTGTTTCTTATCTCTATCTGAAAAACTTTGTTCAACTTTGCTTCGATCTTGTGCAATCAGGAGCAAGTATCCAAATCTCGCAAGACTATTCATCAATGGTAAACTTTGCAAGATGCAAATGTTTAGGGGCGAATGTTCTGCGAGGACCAGATCAAATTCCTTGGGATGGCAAACTGAATTATGATTGGCAACTTTGGATTGATAGTGATATTATTTTCAATACCGAAAAGTTTTGGCAACTTGTTCTGATGGAAAAGGATATTGCTGCTGGATGGTATGCCACAGAAGATGGTCACACAACCTCAGTGGCACATTGGCTTGATGAAGAAGACTTCCGTGGAAATGGTGGTGTGATGAATCATGAAACCGTTGATAGCATCTCAAAGCGTCGTAAACCATTTACTGTTGATTATACAGGATTTGGATGGGTTCTGATTAAAAACGGAGTTTTCGAACATCCTGAGATGAAGTATCCATGGTTTGCACCAAAGATGCAAGTTTTTGAATCGGGTTCAGTTCAAGATATGTGTGGAGAAGACGTATCATTCTGTTTGGATGCAAAGGAAGCAGGTTTTGAAATCTGGTGTGATCCTCGCATTCGCGTTGGTCACGAGAAGTCAAGAATTATTTGATGTCTAACGAGCGCTATAATATTCTATGTAAAGGGAAGAGAATTTACTCTTCTCTTACAGAAGAAGAATATTTCGATACCATGGAGGATCTGTCGATTGAATTTTATCAGACAGGTTCTCCAAAACCTGAAGATCTTGAAACTGAAATTTTAGTGGAGAATAACTTATGGCTGCAAAAGCAAAAGGCGGACTAAATAAGCATAGCTCTTATATTCCTGGTCCTCCTAAGAAATCTCGTCAGGGAGAAGGTGGAGGAACTAAGTATGCCGCGTCTTCTCGCAATGGAGCACGAAAGAAATACAGAGGACAAGGAAAAGGATGACTGGTAGACACAACAAGGATAATCGTAAACGCACTGGAACGTGTCGCACAAATGCTCAAAAAGCAGCGGCACGTAAACGTCGTAAACCAAAACCTGGTCGTAAATACAAATTCCAATAAAATGTATCATCTAGATGGGAATGATGAATGGAACGCTATACATCCATCGGACCTCTGGGTATACAATAAACTATTCTTAAGTCGGGTGTTAGGATACACTTGTGGACCTATTGGGACCACAGTTCCTAAATCCGACTTTTATATTGTGCGTCCATCCTTTAATTTACTTGGAATGGGTCGTTTTGCTCGTCGAGAATGGATTGAACAATACACCGATCATATACATCCTGCCGAATTTTGGTGTGAGATTTTTGAAGGTGAGCATTTGAGTGTTGATTTTTATCAAAAAGAGGCAAATTTAGTCGTTAGAGGCACTCGTAATCTTGAAGATCCCTATTATAAGTGGAAAAAATGGGAAAAAATCGACCAAAAAGTCAAATTTCCTGAGGTCTTAAACAATTTAAAGGGTAATTATGACTGGATTAACTGCGAATTTATCAATGGACATCTAATTGAAGTGCATTTTCGCAGAAATCCTGACTTTCGTTACGGCAATTCAGTTGCTATTCCAGTTTGGGACGATGAAAAAGTTGAAAATATGCAATTTATTACAGATAAAGAACATTATCGTAAGGGTTTTTACATAGAATAAATAAATTTTTGCTAAAAATTGAGTTGGAACAGTTCTCAATGGGTAAACACCTGCTCTTAGAGGTGTATAATGTTGATTTTGACCTTCTGAATGACCTCAATAGTCTTCAAAAGACGATGGAAAGAGGTGTAGAAAGGGCAAAAATGACAATTCTAAACATTTTTTCACATTGTTTCATTCCTCAGGGATGCACAATTGTGATTGCCCTGTCTGAAAGTCATGTTTCTTGTCATACTTGGCCAGAAAACGGTTCAATCGCCATTGATGTCTATACATGTGGGGAAGGAAATCCAAAATTAATTGCTATTGAGATGCTAAAATACTTAAATTCAAACGATTATTCGATCAGAGAATTAGACCGTTAAATAGAAGTAAGGAGATAGCAACCTCCTTTATAAAAGTTCTGTTTTATTCATTAAAACAGGAGCTAAAATGTCTAATTTACCAGTCGATAGAGACGAAAATTATATGTATGAAATGTGGGGAACAAAGCAACTTATCACAGACTATCATTCAGAACCCCCAAAAAGAATTATTCAAGAAGTTATGCATGATCTAGCACCAAAGCATAATCTTAAAAAACAAACTGAGTTGCATGAAAAAATTAGAAATGATGATGACTATGACGATTGGACATATGGAACAGAACCAACCTATGGTTCTTCATGGAAATCCTCATAAATAAGTAAAGAAAATATATTTAAAAATGTCTGTCACTCGGATATCTAGATCTTTTAAAGATATTAGTCTATCTTTTGATCCACATCCTGTGACAAAAGATTTGCCAGTTTTGACTAATGAAAGGGCAATTATTCGTTCGGTTCGTAATTTAGTTGAGACAATTCCTACAGAAAGATTTTTTAATTCAACTCTTGGATCAAATGTCAGGAGAAGTTTATTTGATTTTGTAGATTTTGCAACTGCTGCAGTCATTCAAGATCAAATTATTGAAGTTGTAAGAAATTACGAACCTAGAGTTACTGATTTAATTGTTCAGGTAGATCCAATACCTGACTTAAATCAGTTTGAAGTGACAGTTACATTTGATATTATTGGGCAACAAATTCCAACACAACAGTTTTCATTTATATTAGAGGCAACAAGATAAAATGCCTTTCACTAAATTCACTAATCTAGATTTTGATCAGATTAAAACTTCAATCAAAGATTATCTCCGTGCAAATTCAGATTTTACGGATTTTGATTTTGAAGGATCTAATTTTTCAATATTAATTGATACTCTAGCGTATAACACATATATTACAGCATTCAACTCAAACATGGTTGTCAATGAATCCTTTTTGGATTCTGCAACAGTTAGAGAAAATGTTGTCTCCTTAGCAAGAAATATTGGTTATGTGCCCACTTCAAGGACCGCAGCAACTGCAGTAGTTTCATTTACTGCACAACCAAGTGTTCCGACAACTACACTTACCTTACAAGCGGGTCTTGTATGCAAAGGGTCTGTTGGGGGAACATCTTACATGTTTTCAATTCCTGAGAACGTTACAGCGTCTGTAATCAATGGCGTAGCGAACTTTAGTAATCTTACAGTTAGAGAAGGAACATTTTTAACAAAAAAATTTACAGTTGATGGATCTTTGGATCAAAGATTTATTTTAGATAACCCTTTCATTGACTCATCAACAATTCGAGTTTACGTAAAAGGAACCAGCGATACTGGACTTGGAAAACAATATTCACTTGTAGATAATATTTTTCAAATTAATCAAAATTCTGAAATTTTCTTGGTTCAAGAAGTTAAAGATGAAAAGTATGAACTTCTTTTTGGTGATAATCGATTTGGAAAAAAACTTGAAAATGGTTCAATTATTACAGTTACTTATATTACTAGTGAAGGAAAAAATGGTAATGGTGCATCATCATTTTCTTTTTCTGGAACATTTAAAAATGAAAATAATGTTATTGCGACATTAACTAATAATATCACTGTTACTACTATTCAAAAATCTCAAAATGGATCTGAAATTGAAAGTATAGATTCAATTAAAAATTATGCCCCAAGATTATATGCATCTCAATATCGTGCCGTAACTACAAGAGATTATGAGACTATTATAAAATCGAAAATATATCCAGATGCAGAAGCAATTTCTGTTGTTGGAGGTGAAGAATTAGATCCACCACAATTTGGTAAGATTATTGTAAGCATTAAACCTAAGAATGGAACATTTGTTTCTGAATTTAATAAGCAACAAATTAAAAATAAATTAAAGCAGTATGCTGTTGCAGGAATTGATCCACAGATTACAGATCTAAAAATACTTTATGTTGAAATTGATTCCTCAATTTATTACAACTATTCTCAAGTTGATACTTTAGATAATTTAAAAACAAAAATTTTTAATTCTCTAAATTCTTATGCAAGTTCTGCAGATTTAAATTCTGTTGGAGGAAGATTTAAATATAGTAAATTACTTCAAATTATTGATAATACTGATTCTGCAATTACATCAAATATTACAAAAGTAAGAATTAGAAGAGACTTGAAAGCGTCTATTAATTCTCCAACACAGTATGAGATATGTTTTGGTAATAAATTTCATGTAAATCCATCTGGTAAAAATATTAAATCAACTGGTTTTAAAATATTTGGTATTGATGATGTTGTTTATTTAACTGATACTCCTAATGCTGATTTAAAAACAGGAGTAATTTCAATTGTAAAAGATACTACTTCAACTGTTGGAACTGGAACCACATCTTTAGTAAAAACACCAGTGGTCATTCAATCTGCAGGGACAGTTAATTATGAAAAAGGTGAAATATTGTTAGGAACTCAAACAATTGTTTCTACAGTTTTAGACCAAGATATTATTGAAATACAAGCATTTCCAGAATCAAATGATATTATAGGATTGAAAGATATCTACCTATCTTTTAGCATTTCAAAAAGCACAATAAATATGATTAAAGATGTAATTGCTTCTGGCGATGATACATCTGGTGTTTTATTCTCCACAGAGAATTATTATAGGTCAAGTTATTCGAACGGAATGTTAAAGAGGTCGTAATATGATACAAACTGGTTTTGAGTCTAGAATAAAGTTACAGGATATTATTGAAAATCAACTTCCAGAATTCATTCTAGATGAAAGTCCAAAAGCATCTAGTTTTTTAAAGCAGTATTATATTTCTCAAGAATTTCAAAGTGGTCCAGTTGATATTGTAGAAAATTTAGACCAATATCTAAAACTTGATAATTTAATTCCAGAAGTTATTGTAGGTTCAACAGGATTGACAACTAGCATTTCTAGTTCATCCGGAATTGCTATTACAGTAACCTCAACAAAAGGATTTCCAGAAAAATATGGATTATTAAAAATTGATGATGAAATTATCACTTATACTGGAATAACTACAAATACATTTACTGGTTGTATTCGTGGTTTTTCTGGAATTACAAATTATCATCAAGATTTAAATAAAGAAGAATTAGTATTTTCTACATCCGAATCTTCAAGTCACGTTGGTTTATCAACGGTTCAGAATCTAAGTGCAATATTTTTACAAGAATTTTACAAAAAATTAAAGTATACTTTAACTCCTGGATTAGAAAATCTAAATTTTGTTCCAGATTTAAATGTAGGAAATTTTATAAAAGAAGCAAGAACACTTTATGAATCCAAAGGAAGTGATGAATCTTTTAGAATTCTTTTTAATATTTTATTTGGGGAAAATCCAAAAGTAATTGATCTTGAACAATTTTTAATTAAACCTTCTTCTGCTTCATATGTTAGAAGAAAAGTTGTTGTTGTAGAAGCAATTTCTGGAAATCCTCTTAATCTTTCTGGGCAAACTATTGTAAAAAGCACAGATGAGAAAACAACAGCATCAGTTTCTGAAGTAGAAACTATTACTAGATCAAATAAAAATTACTATAAATTACTTCTTTTTATTGGTTATGATGATTCATTCCCAACAATAACTGGATCTTTTGATATTACTGGTAGCACAAGAAATTTAGAGTATGTAAGTGTAGGAAGTTCAGTTATTAGTGTTGATTCTACAATAGGATTTCCAGATTCTGGAAAAATTTATTCTGGAACTAATGTAGTAACATATAAAAATAAAAGTGTTAATCAATTTTTTGGATGTACAGGTATAAATTCTGGTATTTCTACAGCATCCGTAATTTATGGTGAAAATACTTACTATGGATATGAAAATGGTGATCTTTCTAAAAAAGTAGAATTTAGAATTACAGGAACATTATCTGGTTATGAGCAAATTACAAGAAATACAAATATTGATATTGGAGATCAGATCCTAGTAAAAAATATTGGAGAGACAATTAAAAATCCAACACTCAATAAAACGTATAAAGAAATTTTTGCAAATAGTTGGGTTTATAATACAAGTTCTAGATATGAAATTAGTAGCATTACTGGAGCATCTCAATTTGAAGTAAAAAGTAATATTGATAAATCTAGTTTAAAAGTTGGAGATTATATTGATATTCTTTCTAGAAATTCTCAAACTATAGTTAAATCGAATTTACAGATTCAATCAATTACAAATCAAAAACAAGTTACTTTAACTTCTTCAATTGCTGATTTAAATCAGAGTTTTAATTATGATATAAGAAGAAAAGTTAAATATGCTTCAAGTTCTGCAGGACTCCTGGAATTTAATAAAATTCTTGCAGATGTTCAAAATGTTTATAATGAAAATGATGATCACATATACATTGCCTCTAACTCATTACCTTCATATAATATTACAAAATCTTTGTTTTCATACAATGCAATTGCAGTGGATGGAAAAGATGATATTTCTCAATTATACTCTATTATTGAATTTTCAAGTCAGGTCTCATTTAAAACAGGTAGTGAAATTTATTATAAACCATCAGGAACTGCAATTTCTGGATTAACAGAAGGATTATACTACGTTGAAATAGTTTCAACTAGTGTTCCTAGTAAAGTTAATAAACAAATTCGTTTGTATATTTCTAAAAATCTTGTTGGAACAAACAATTATGCTACTTTTGGACAATTAACCTCAGGGACGCATAATTTTACATTAAGTTCTCAAAAAGAAAAAGTTTTATCTCCCCAAAAAATACTCAGAAAGTTTCCACTTAATCCAAATATTGCAGACGGCAATTCTCAAACAACCACATCTGGATCAGTGGGAATGCTTGTAAATGGAGTTGAAATTTTAAATTATAAATCAAATGATAAAATATACTATGGACCATTAGAATCTGTAAACGTTTTGAGTGGAGGATCTGGATATGATGTAATTAATCCACCAAATTTAGTTGTTTCAGAAGGATCTGCACTAATACAACCCATTTTAAGTGGTTCTATAGAAAAAATTTATGTTGTTCCTCAAGATTTTTCCATCAATACAATTGTTTCAGTTGCATTAACTGGTGGAAATGGTGTAGGTGCAGCGTTTGAACCTGTCCTTGAAAGAAAAAGAAGAGAAATTATATTTGATGCTAAACAAATTGATGATGGTGGAGGAGTTGATGTTGATAATGAAACCATTACATTTTTATCTAGACATGGTTTGTCAAATGGAGATCCAATTATCTACATTTCTAGCACTGTAACTCCATTAGGTGTAGGTAATTTTAAAGGAAATAACTTTAATTCAGGTCAAACTTTAGAAAATGAAACTACCTATTATGCAAAATCTGTAAATGATAGTACCATCCAACTTTATCCAACATTTACCGATTATGTTTCAGGTATTAATACAATTGGATTTACTACATCTGGAACAGCAGGTTTACAAAAATTTGTAACTCGACAAAAAACTACACTGACAGGAATAAAAATTTTAAATGGAGGAACTGGATATTCAAATAGAAAACTTCGTGTATCTCCAACTGGAATATCTAGCGAAAATGATATTGTAACATTTACAAATCATGGTTTTAATGATGGTGAATTAGTTACATATAGTTATGAACAAACACAAATTTCTGGATTATCAACCACTAAACAATATTATGTTATTAAAATTGATGATGATAATTTTAAACTTGCTGATGCTGGAGTTGGTGGAACATATTATTCTAATTATCAAAGAGGAAAAAGTGCAAACTTCTTGACTACTGGTTCAGGATATCAAATTTTTAATTATCCAGAAATATCTTTAAAAGTTGAATACAGTTCAGTTGGACTTGGAACAACTCAATCTAAAATTGAAATTGAGGCAACTCCAATTGTCAGAGGAAAAATTATTGGAACTTATGTTTATGAAGGTGGATCTGACTATGGAGGTTTAGTTATAAATGAACATACAAAACCAAATATTAATGTTCTAACAGGAAAAGAAGCTCAAATAATACCAATTGTCGTTGACGGTATAATAAAAGATGTTTCTGTTCAATATGGGGGAGTTGAATATTACTCAATACCAGATCTAATTGTTAATGGAACTGGAAAAGGAGCAATTTTAAAACCAGTTGTTGTCAATAACAGAATTGCAGATGTTGTTATTATAAATTCTGGATCTGGATATGATCCAACAAATACTACAATAACAGTAAAACCAACTGGAAAGAATGTAGTTTTTGATCCACAAGTAAGATCATTAACTATTAATAATAATTTATTATATGATGCAGTTGATGACACATCTTCAATTGCAAGTGAAATAATAAAAACATCATATAATAATTTACAATATACTATATCTTCTTATTCCGAATACTTACAATCAGTTTTTGGAGATTCAAGTTCATCAAATCCTACATCCCACTCTCCAATTATTGGTTGGGCATATGATGGAAATCCAATTTATGGATCGAATGGTTATTCCAGTCCATCATCAACACAAAGTTTTAAGAGAATGATATCTGGTTATACTTCTAATTTGAGTAATATAACTAATAGACCATCTGGATTTACAGAAGGATTTTTCATTGAAGATTATAAATTTACTAATTCTGGAGATCTTGATGAATATAATGGAAGATTTTGCATTACTCCAGAATTTCCTAACGGAACATACGCATATTTTGCTACAGTTTTAAATGATACTAATTTTAATAATAAAGTTATTGGAAGATTCCCATACTTTATTGGAAGTAAATATAGATCCAAATTTATTGAAGAAAATAAAAATTTAAATCAATCCTTTGATTTCAACAATTCAAATCTAATTAGAAATACATTCCCATATAAAGTAGGTGAAAAATATGCAGGTAATGAATTTATTATTGAGTCAAATGAGTTAAATAACCAATTTGCAATTGTAGAATCTCTTTCTAAAGGATCTATTGATAATTTTGAAATTATTAGTTCTGGAATTGATTATAAAGTTGGAGACTCATTACAATTTAATGAGGATGAAAGTAGTGGAGAAGGTTTAATATCTCAAATTTCCGAAATTGAAGGTAAGCATATCTTTGATTTGCAAACTTCTGTTTCCGTATATGATGATGCTATTTTTACTTGGGAAACGGGACAATCTATCAAAGTTAAAATAGAACCAAGACATGATTTAAAAAATTTAGATTATATAAACATCAGTGGTTTTTCAACAAATCTTTCCAATCTCAATGGATTTTATCAAATTGGAGTAACTTCTTATTCTACTATTTTGTTATCCGATGTTTCTAATTATGCAACATCTGGAATTGTTACTGACATTTATGTTGCAAATATTCCTCAAAATATATCAATAGGAAGTAGTATTGTAGTAGAATCTGAAACTTTTAGAGTTTTAAATATTTTTGGAAATAATAATGTAATCAGAGTTTCTAGACAAACTACGGGTTCTGCACATACTTCTACAACTCCAGTTTATTTTATTCCAGATTCATTTACGATTAATAAATCTGTAGATTATTTTGAATCTAAACCCAATGATTTGGTTTACTTCAATCCAAGACAATCAATAGGCATAGGAACAAGTGCCAATATTGGAGTAGGAGTAACCTATACAATTGGTTCTCAAAATAAAACTGTCTCAATTCCAACGCAGTCAATATATATTCCAAATCATCCATTTGTAACAAATCAACAAATAACATTTGTTACCTCACCATCATCTCTTGCAATTTCTGTTGCAAACACATCTGGAAGTCCAAGTTTCAATTTACCATCTAGTGGAGACTCTCAAACAGTCTATGTTATTAGAAAATCTGCAGACCATATTGGAATTGTAACTCAAATTGGATTAACAACCACAACTAATGGATTGTTCTTTATAACAAATGGATCTAATAAGTATGATTATTTGCTAAGATCAAATAATACAATACAAAAATCAACTGTCAAAAAAATATTAACTACTATTTCTGTAGATTCAAATCATGGATTGCAAAATGGAAATCATATTAATTTATTTGTAAAACCAAATCTTTCTGTTGGAATTGGAACATCTACTGCTGTAAAAGTTAAATATGAATCTTCCAAAAATAAATTGCTTATTAATCAAAGACAATTTACAAGTGCAGGAATCAATACGATCACTAATGCAATAACAATATCTAATCATCAATTTGAAACTGGCAATAAGGTATTGTATACTGCAACTTCAGTTGCTAGTGGACTAACAACAGGTTATTATTATGTCTTTAAAATAAATGATAATTCATTTAATTTGTGTGAAACTGCAAAAGACTCTAATAATAATCCTCCATTAGTTGTTGATATTTTATCAAGTTCTTCAACAAATAATCAATTAAGTCTAGTTAATCCTGAAATCAACTCAATTAAAAATAATAATTTAATTTTTGATTTAAGTGATTCTTCACTAACTGGATACAATTTTAAATTATTCTATGATAATGAATTTAAAGATGAATTTGTATCAACTGGAAAAACTTCTGGATTCTCTATCACAAAAAGTGGTTCTCCAGGGTCTAGTAATGCAAAAATAACTGTTAATTGTAATGATGATATAGATTTTTCTCTTTATTATGCTTTAGAAAAGGCAGGAGTAGTTATTCCTGTAGACAAAGATGTTAAAAATTATTCAAAAATTAACTTTATCAATAGTTATTATAATGGAACATACAAAGTTTCTGGTATTGGATCAACAACTTTTAATATATCTCTACCAACAACTCCTGAAAAAACTTCTTATACTAAATTTGATTGCGATCTTTTAAAATATACAACTTCTTCAACATCTGCTTCAGGTAGTATTTCAAAAATTAAAATCATTTCTCCTGGATTTGGATTTGATAGATTTTTATCATTAACAAGTGTAAATTCTAAAGATGGAAATGGAGCTTCTATTTCTGCAGTTTCTAATGATGTTGGTAAAATTAAAGAATTTAGAATATTAAATGAAGGATTTGAATACGCATCTGACAAAACACTAAGACCAGAAGCTTCTATACCAAAAACAGCAGTTCTTAAAAATTTAAGTGAAATAACAAATGTTAAAGTCACTGATGGTGGCAGAAATTATGTAAGTCCTCCAAATTTAATAGTTGTTGATTCTTCTACTGGAGAAAAAATTAATTCTGGTGCATTAACTCCAAATATTGATAATGGATCTATTCGTTCCGTTTTAATTTCTGGAATTCCAAATGGACTCCCCGAAAGAAATAATTATGTTTTTGCTGTAAATAATACTAATGGAGTTGGAATTAAATCTGCAACATCTTCATCGTCTGGAATAGTAACTTGCACATTAGTTACTCCCTTATTTGGATTTACTCTTGAACCATTTGCAGTTGGTGATAGAATTTTTGTAGAAGGTGTGCAAAAATCTGGAACTAATGGCGACGGATTTAACTCAGAAAACTATGGATATCAGTTCTTTACAGTTTCATCATATCAAAATGCAGGCACAGTTTTACCAAGAGTGGTTGAATATAGTCTTGCTGGATTAACTACAAATCCAGGTATAACTTCATCAATACAAGATTATCGTGCGACAATCATAAATTATAAAAATTATCCAAAATTTGAAATAACCCAAAATTATTCTAATTTTCTTAAAGGAGAAACTTTAGAAGTAAAAAATGCATTTGGATTTTCAGCAGAAGACTTGCAGATTGTAACAAATAATCAAAATAACATTAAAATTTCTGGACTTTACAACTTAGAAAAAAATCAAATCATCAGAGGATCTCAATCTGGTGCGTTGGCAACTGTAAATTCTATTAATGAATCTACAGGAAGATTTATAATTGGATACGGATCATCCCAGAGAATAGGATGGAGCGATGATATTGGAAAATTAGATGAAGATTTTCAAGTTATTCCTGACAATGATTATTATCAGAATTTATCTTACTCAATAAAAAGTAAACAAACTTGGGAAGATATAGTAAGTCCAGTCAATAATATTGTTCATATTAGTGGATTAAAAAACTTTTCAGATACTGAGATACTCAAAAATGTAAAAACAGGAATTGCTTCAGCAGAGTATACTATTAGTAGATATGATATTATAGATGAAAAAAGAGTAGACACTATTACTAATTTTGATTTAGTTATAGATGTTGATGTGGATCAAAACGTTTCTAGAGGATTAAAGTTTAAAAACAAAAAATTAACAGATTATATTGAATGTAGAACAAACAGAGTTCTTGAAGTTGATGATATCAGTGGTGAATTTTTCACTCCTTTATTAAACAATCAAACTTCAAGTAAAATTGTAGGTATTACTAGTTCTAGAAAATATGAAAAATACTTAATTCAAATTTCTAGTAAAAATCTTCTCCAATTCCAATTAGTTGAATTAATTGTTTTACTTAATGATGATGATCTTTTTACTTTAGAAAAAGCAGCAATATCTAATAGTGAAATTTCACTTGGAGAAATTTATGCAGAAAGCGATGAATTTAATAATAAGTATCTAACATTTTTCCCAACAGATCCATATGATAATTCTTATGATTTAAAATATTTAAATACTACTTTTGAAAGTAATACTGGAGTAGGAACTACTTCAATAGGATTTGTAAATTTAACTGGAGTTTCATCTCCAGTAGCGGCAGGATCTACTATTACTTTAATAGAAAAAAATGTTTCTTCTTTAGAATCAATATACTCAGAAATTCATATAGTAAATGATACTACTGGAGAAATGAATTATGTTGAGTTTTATACTTCTCATGATGAAACTGATACTTATATGTCAGAATTTTATTTTGACACTACAGATGAATATAGTGCAAGTTTTATAGGAACTTTTACAAGTTCATTAAGTGGAGGTATTTTTAAATTAGAATATGAAAATACTTCAGCAAATGCTGTAACACTAAGATCTAGAAATGTTGGATTTGGTAGCACAGCAGTTGGGGTAGGAACATATAGATTTAAACTAGGAGATCAAATAGATGGTGACGAAAGAACTGTAAATTATAATTCTTTATATTCTAATGTTTCTGCAGCATCAACAATATTTTCATTCGATAAAACAGTATTTACTTCTGTAAAATCTCTTATTAAAGTTGGTATTGGATCAACAAGTGCATTGCATCAAGTAATGACAATTGTAGATACTAATAATATCTACACTTTACAATATCCATTCTTCTCTATTAATAATACAAGTGGAATTGGAACATTTGGAGGAGAAATATCTGGATCCACAGCCTCTTTAGTATTTTATCCAGATCCAGATTTTGTTGGTGAATTTGAAATATTAAGTTTTAATCAAATTTTTTATACAGAATTTGATAAATTAAATATTCCGCCAAGTTTAGTTTACGATAATATTGTAGAAACTATTGGATTATCAACATATTATGGAATTAATGATGAAGACAATGGAAGATTAAGTTTTGAATTAAAATATAATAATATTCCAATTTTCATGAAGAAATTCAATCCTTCGGATTCTTCAATATTAGATCTGGATAATAATGAATTTTTTATTCAAAATCATTTCTTCAATACTGGAGAGGAATTAATTTACAGACCTAAATCTACTTCTGCAAGTATTACAGCTGCCGCGATAGGTATAGGAACCACATTAAACAATGTTGGAGTATCAACAGATATTCTTCCATCTACACTATATGCAATTAGAACTGGTAATGATAAGTTTAAATTGGCGACAAGAAAAGAATATGCTATGGCAACCCCTCCAAATCCAGTTACAATTTTATCAACTGGGTCTGGTAATTCTCATGAACTTGAAATGGTGAAGAAAAATGAAAAATCTGTCATCTCTATTAATAATATTATTCAGTCACCAATAGCATATGCATCTTTAGATTATGCTATTGATAATGGAGGTCCAATTTCATCTAGCAGCACAATCTTTAGCTTAAGCGGTGTTGGATCTGTAAGATATAATGATATTTTAAAAATTGATAATGAATATTTAAAAGTATTAAATGTTGGATTTGGAACAACATCATCTGGTCCTATATCTCTTGGAGGCACTTTACCTTTAGTTTATGTAAAGAGAGCAGTTTTAGGATCCGTTGGATCTGCACACTCAAATTCGAGCAATATAGAAGTTTACAGAGGATCTTTTAATATTGTTAAAAGTGATATTTACTTTACCGATGCTCCAAAAGCAATTATCAATGAGTCTTCACTTGCCAAATATAACTTACCAAATGTAAGATCATATTTTAATGGAAGAGTATTTTTAAGAAAAGATTATACAACTAATCAGGTTTATGATGATTTAAGTGATAAATTTACCGGAATAGGACAAACCTATACATTAACTGTAGGAGGAATTAATACCATTGGATCTGGTCTAACAGGTGGAAGTGGAATACTTATAATTAACGGCATTTTCCAACCTCCATCAACACAAAATAATTTAGGATTTAATTATTCAGTTGTAGAAAATAATGTATCTGGTGTTAGCAGCGTTGTATTCTCAGGAAATTCAGCTTCTTACATATCATCTTCAGATGTAAATACAAATCAATTACCTAGAGGTGGAGTAATCATATCTTTAGGTTCAACACCTGGATTAGGTTATGCTCCATTGGTAGGTGCTTCAGTAACAGCAATAATAGGTGCTGGAGGATCAATTACTAGTATAATACCCACTATGGTCGGTATAGGGACTACAGTTGGTAGTTGGGGATCTGGTTACAGAAATCCAGTATCAATAGCAGTAACGGAATCAGGACATTCTGGAACTGCAGCAACAATTGCTGCAGTAGTTGGTGCAGGTGGATCCTTAGCATTTACTATCATTAATGGGGGATCTGGTTATACAAATCCAACAATTAATGTATCTTCACCAAGTTACAGTAACTTAGAGGTTATTGGGGTTTCTAGACTAGGAATAGGAACAACTACAATATGTGGAACTGGATTATTATTAAATGTTGATGTTGGACCAGTATCAACTACAGGAATAGGATCTACATTATTTGAGGTAACTGGTTTTGATATTATTAGAAATGGATATTCATTTAAAAAAGGTGATGTAGTTAAAGCAGTCGGTCTTGTAACAGCACAAGGACTTTCTCAACCTATTTCTGAATTTACATTGACTGTTCTAGATACATTTAGTGATTCATTTTCATCATGGCAATTTGGAGAATTAGATTATATTGATAGTATTAAACCATATCAAGATGGTGTAAGAACTAGATTCTCCTTATATTATAATGCTCAATTATTAAGTTTTGAAAAAAATAATGCAGATCCAGAATCGCAGTTAATCGATTTTAATTCTTTATTGTTGATTTTCATAAATGGAGTTCTTCAAGAACCAGGAGTTTCTTATCAATTTGATGGAGGAACGTCTTTTATATTCTCTGATGCTCCAAGAAAAGAAGATAATGTTTCTATTTTCTTCTATAGAGGAAGTTCAAATGATAGTAGTTTAAAAAATGTTTTTGAAACTATAAAAGTTGGAGACTCAGTTCAAGTATTAAGTAGCAATAAATTGTTGGGAATAACTACCACACAAGAAACAAGATTGGTAACAGGAATCACGTCTTCAACTGATATTAAAACTAATTTCTATATTTTACAGGGAATAGATCAAATAAATGATAAACCTTTGTATTGGACCAAGCAAAAAGTTGATAAGATCATAGATGGAGATTTTGTATCAAAAGCAAGAGACTCTATTGAACCTCAAATTTATCCAACATCTAAAATTATTAAAGACTTATCGGCGTCTGATAGTGTCTTGTTTGTAGATAATGCAGAATTCTTTAACTATGAAAATAGTTTAACTATTGATTTTGATTCAATTATTTTCAAAAATAATTCAGATCCTGTTGCTGCTGCAGTAACTGCGGTTGTTTCTGCCGCAGGAACTGTTCAATCAATAACTGTCATTAATTCTGGTAGTGGATATGTCGGAACTACAACAAGTGTAACAATTTCATCTCCTAAGGTTAAACCAGCAATTGGAGTTGCATATACTGGAACAGGAGGTGTAGTTACTGGAGTTTCTATAACTTATGGTGGTTATAAGTATACTTCTGCACCTACAGTTAGATTTACAAGACCACCAATACTTGGAGCAGGAATTGGAACAGTAGCTACAGGTGTAGCAAACATAACCAATGGAATTGTAACTTCGGTTACAATTACAAATCCAGGACTTGGTTATCTATCCCCACCTGATGTAGTATTTTCAACCCCTGGAATTAACACTGCAAAAGCAACTGCAAATATAACAAATGGACAAATAACATCAATTACAGTTACAAGTCCAGGATTTGCATATACAACTACAAATCCTCCTCAAATCATTGTTTCTTTACCCAATACAGTTTATGAAAATATAACTGGTATTGACAATATTCAAGGTTTTACTTCTAATATTGTTGGTATAGGAACTACAGTTGGTATAGGAACAAATCTAGCAGTTAAATTTACTTTAGATCCATTACTTGCACCATTTACAGGTCTTGCTACAGGATACTACGTTTATATTTCAAATACTTCGGTAGGATCTGGAGTTACAAGTATTGTCAATACCAATTCTAACAGAGTTGGAGTTGGAACAACATTCTTAGATAACATATATCATGTTGCAGCATTTAATAATGCTGTTGGCATTATTACATGTAATATACACTCTCAGTCGTCAGTTGTGGGAATTGCTACAACTGGATCAGTTGTTGGTAAATTATCTTGGGGAAGGTTTTCTGGATTTTCTAGATCTTCGTCTCCAATTTCAATAGCAGTATCTGGATATACCGTTGATTCTGGATTATCTACATTCCCAACAATTCAAAGAAGGGGATTTGGATTAAGAAATAATGGATCTATCAAAAAGATTGTTTAATGTAATATAAATATAGAAAAAACTATATCAAAATGTCTGCACTTGTAACAGATCAGTTTAGAATACTTAATGCAACTAATTTTGTAAATTCAGTTCAGGACTCTTCAAATTCATATTATGTTTTTGTTGGACTATCAAATCCAACAAACCCATCTGCAGGATTTGGCAGAGACCCAAATTGGAATACCAATACACCAAACCCAACTGATAATTTTGATTATTTAAATCATTATAAGTCTACAGTTTTATTTGGTAAAAAAATTACAAGTGCAAATATTAGAAGAGTTGTAAAAAAAATTGACTGGGTTTCGGGCAAAAAATATGAAATGTATAGACCAGATTATAGTTTGGTAAATCAATCTCCAATTACTGGGTCTATGAGATTATATGATGCCGAATATTATGTTGTCAACAAAGACTATAAAGTTTATATTTGTATAGATAATGGTTCTACAGGACTTAACACGACAGGAAATTCCTCTCAAATAGAACCAACATTTACTGATTTAGAACCATCAAAATCAAGTGATGGTTATTCTTGGAAGTATCTATATACTATTTCCCCTAGCGATATTATAAAATTTGATTCTACGGAATATATTACTCTTCCAAATAATTGGGACACTACGACTGACTCTCAAATTGTTGCAATTAGAGAAAACGGAAATTCTTTGTTAAGTGAAAATCAAATTAAAAAAGTTTACATTAAAAACAAGGGTTCTGGTTACTCTTCGGTGCAGACAGGTCAATCTTGTAATTTAGTTGGAGATGGTACAGGAGGAACAGTTTCTGTTGAGGTAGATCCAAATACTCAAAGTATTAATAATGTAATAGTCACTTCTGGAGGAAAGGGATATACTTATGCTCTAGTAGATTTAGGAACAAGTGGTTCTTCTATTCCTTCATCTTTTGCAGAATTAATACCAATTATTCCACCATCAAAGGGGCATGGTTATAACATCTATGAGGAATTGGGAGCAGACAAGGTTTTAGTCTATGTAAGATTTGATGACTCAACTAAAGACTTTCCGGTTGATACAAAATTTTCTCAAGTTGGAATTATTAAAAATCCATTTGTGTTTGATTCTACTGGAATTAACACTTCAATATATTCGCAAAATGAATTTTCGGCAGTTTATGCTATGAAATTAATTGGTGCGAGTATTTCTGGAACTCCAACTGTTGGAGCTAAAATTGTAAAAAACACCATATTAGGGAAAAAACCTGTTGGATATGTAGCTTCATATGATAGCGAAACAAATGTTTTAAAATATTATAGAGATCGATCACTATTTTTTGGGAATGGAACAGGATCTACACATGTAGATTTTTCTGGAATAACAACTTATTTCAGTTCTTCAGGTCCAGTGGAATTTCAAAATGGGGATGAGATAACAGATGGATCTTTTTCAGCAACAATATCATCTTTTACAGGAATAACGACTGCTGTTGGTAATAAAGTTGTTAATCTTGGAGTGTATTTTACAAATGGTATTGCAACTCCTGAAATAAATAATAAGTCTGGAGAAATAGTATATCTTGATAATAGGGCAACAGTTACAAGGAATTCTAGACAAAAAGAAGACGTTAAAATTATCCTGGAATTTTAAAAAATGGCTCAAAAAACTAATTTTAATGTAAGTCCATATTTTGATGATTTTTATGAAAAAAATGTGGGTGCAAAAGACAAAAACTATTACAAAGTTTTATTTAATCCAGGAAGAGCAATACAAGCTCGTGAATTAAATACGTTACAATCAATATTACAAAATCAAATAGAATCATTTGGAAGTCATATTTTCCAAGAAGGATCTATGGTGATCCCTGGAAATATTGCATATGATAATCAATTTTATGCTGTCAAATTGAATCCAGTTCAATATGGAGTTGATATATCATTATATCTTCAGAATTTTGTTGGAAAAAAAATTATAGGTCAAGTATCTGGAATTACCGCTACCGTTAAATTAGTTGAATTACCAAATTCTGAAGTTGAATATCCAACAATTTATGTTAAATATCTTAACTCAGATTCAAATTATGAAATAAATCCATTCCAAGATAATGAACTTTTATATTCTGATGAAAATATTCAATATGATACAAATACAATAACTGCTGGAACTCCATTTGCTAGCACAATAGTATCAGGATCAACTGCAACTGGATCTGCAGCTTCAATTGGAGATGGAATTTATTTTATTAGAGGAATATTTGCTAGAGTTCCTCAACAAACAATAGTTTTAGACTATTATGAAAATAAACCATCTTATAGAGTTGGTTTAAGAATTGAAGAAAAAAATATTACTGCTAAAGATGATAGTAGTTTATACGACAATGCAAAGGGATTTACAAACTACGCAGCACCTGGAGCAGATAGATTCCAACTGTCGTTAACTTTATCTAAAAAACTTATATCAGATTTAAATGATACTGATTTTATAGAACTTTTAAGAGTTGAAAATGGTGAAATTAAAATAATAGAAACAAAGTCAAGTTATGCTCTAATTGCAGATGAATTAGCAAGAAGAACATATGATGAATCTGGAGATTACTCAGTAACTCCATTTGAATTTTCATTAAACAACTCTTTAAACAATAGACTTGGAAATGATGGTCTATTTTTTAACAATGAAAAAACTGAAAAGGGAAATACTCCATCTGATGATTTGATGTGTGTTAAATTATCTCCTGGAAAAGCATACGTGAGAGGTTATGAAATTGAAAAAACAGGAGTTGAAATAGTAGATGTTCCAAAACCAAGAGAAAAACAAGCATTATCATCAGTAAATATACCATTTGAAATGGGTAATTTATTGAGAGTTAATAATGTAAGTGGTATACCTAAACTAAAAGAAGTTGTATATTTACAAAATAGAAGAAAAACTGCAAATAATGTATCTTCGGGGTCCACAATTGGTTCAGCTAGAGTATATTCCTTTAACTTGACTGATGCTGCATATACTGGGGCATCCACAAATTGGGATTTATACTTGTATGATATTCAAACATATACAGAGTTAACATTAAATCAATCGGTTTCTTCATCAGAAGTTCCCAAAACATCTTATATAAAAGGTAAAAGTAGTGGTGCCAGTGGTTTTACAGTTTCTGCTGGAATTGGAACAAATGTAATTAGTATTAGACAAACATCAGGATCTTTTGCAGTTGGAGAACAAGTCTTAATTAATGGGTCAGATTCATACCCAAGAACAATTTCTTCGATTAAAGTATATGATACTAAAGATATTAAATCAATTTATCAACCACCCTCAATTTCAGGATTTACTACATTTACAAGTGATACAAAATTAGATAATATTATAAGGTCTGAAAATATTACCATTTCAGTATCTAGTAGTGGAATTAGCACAGCTACAGTTGCATCACCAGCAACTTTTGTTGGAATAAAAACTGATGATATTATTAGATATCAAAGACCAGGTATAACCACTGAAATTTACAACAGAGTTTCTTCAATTGTATCATTTAATACTATTACTCTTGCAAGTATTAATAGTGTTCCTGGAATTTGTGATGGTTCTTTACCTACTGCAGGAATTGGAACAACATTTAGTGGAAAGTATTCGGTTGGAACTCCAACAATTACCAATCAAGAGAATGCCTATCTATATGCATTGATCCCTAATTCAAATGTCGCTTCAGTAAATTTAAATACTTCAACAATTACATTTTCTGCTCAATCTAACTCCTCATACACGCCAACAGTAACAGGAAATACTTTAACAGTTGGAACTGGTAATTTTAATTTAGGCATAAATTCAACATCTGCTAGATTTGAAACTTTTGATGAAGAAAGATATTCCATTTGTTATGAAGATGGAACTTTAGAAAATTTAACTTCAGATAAAGTTTCTCTCAATTCATCTTCAGATCAAATTACATTTTCAGATATTTCAAATAAAAAAGTTTCAGCAATAAATGCAACTTTTGTTAAAAATACTGTTCAAAGTAAAAATAAGCAATTTATTAGAAGTTCAACCATTAACGTATCTTTTTCAAGAAATCTTCAGTCTGGAACAGGGATTAGCACATCAGTTAATGATGGATTAGCATACAATCAATATTATGGACTAAGAGTTCAAGATGAAGAAATATGTCTCACATATCCAGATGTTGTTAATCTTCTTGCAGTATATGAATCATTAGATACAAATAGTCCTGTATTAGATCAATTATTATTCAGTTCAGTTGTAAATGTGGATTCTAATGCAATTATAGGTGAAAATATAATAGGAAGTAAGAGCAATACTATTGCAAGAATAGTAAATAAACCAGCATCTAATACTTTAGGAATAATATATCTAAATGATAATAGATTTGTAAACGGAGAAGATGTTGTTTTTGAAGAGTCTAATATACAAACAACAATAGTATCAACTACTTTAGGAAAATATAAAAATATCACAAATAAATTTACTTTAGACAAAGGACAAAAAGATCAATATTATGATTATTCAAAAATTGTAAGAAAGAGTGGAGAATCTGAACCATCTAAAAAATTATTAATTGTTTTTGATTATTATTCTGTATCATCAAGCGATGCTGGAGATGTTTTCACAGTCAATAGTTATAGTGAAAACAACTTTGGATCGGATGTTCCAAATATTGGACCAAACAATGTAAGAGCCTCAGATACTTTGGATTTTAGACCATTAGTATCCAGATTTACCAGCACATCAGCATCTCCATTTGATTTTGATTCACGTTCATTTGGAAATGAACCAAAAATTATTATGTCACCAAATGAAAGTGCTTTAATTGGGTATGAATTTTATCTGGGAAGAATTGACAAAATTTATATTGACAAATTTGGTGTATTTGCAATTCAACAAGGAACTTCATCAATTAATCCAAAATCTCCAAGCACTCCAAATGATGTAATGGAGATTGCAACTATTACTTTACCTCCTTATCTTTATAATCCAAAAGATGCTTCTATCTCATTAAAAGATAATAAGAGATATACAATGCGTGACATTGGTAAAATTGAAGATAGAGTTGAAAATTTAGAAAAAGTTACTTCACTATCTTTATTAGAATTAAATACACAAACTCTACAAATTCAAGATGCTCAAGGATTGAATAGATATAAAACTGGATTTTTTGTGGATGATTTTAAAAATCCAAATTTAATTAACCCAACATCTAAAATTGAAATTGATAGTGAAAAAGAAGAACTTACAACTAGATTTTCTAGAAATACTATAAATCTTAGACCAGTATCAGCAGAAAATATAACTGATGAAAGTTTAGATGTTTCAACTAATTTTAATTTATTTGATTCAAATACTCAAAAAACAGGTGACATTATTACACTAAAATATGATTCTGTTGCCTGGATTAATCAATCTTTTGCAACAAAAGTAGAAAATGTTAATCCATTCCATGTCATTTCATATAATGGAACTATAAAGTTAGATCCTCCAAATGATAGTTGGGTTAGAACAATTCGTTTAGAAGATGTAACTGTTAACCAAGAAAACTGGGTATGGTTATATGCAACTGGAAATTATCAAATAGTTGGTAGAGAAACAACAACTACTACTGTTGATAAAGTAGTAGCAACTGGTAATGAACTTTATATGAGATCCAGAAATACTGGATTTAATGCAGTTAACTTAAAACCATTAACAAGATATTACCAATTCTTAGATGGAAATAGTGCAGTATATTTTATACCAAAGTTAATAGAAATTTCAAATGATTCTACATTACAAAATTATGGTTCTGTTGGAACATTCTCTGTTGGAGAAACTGTTTATGGTTATTTAACTGAAACTACTAATACTTACACTCCAGAAATATCTTTTAGAGTTGCAAAATCAAATCATAAAGATGGATCATACAGCGATCCTTCTGTTACATACTCCACTAATCCATATTTTACTTCTGAAAATATTCCAAGTTCTTATAGTTCTTCCTCAAAAACTTTAAATGTTGATATTTCTTCATTATGTTCGAATGTTCAAGGATTATATTCAGGATATTTAACTTCTGGAATGAAACTGATTGGACAAACTAGTGGCGCAGTTGCATATGTAAAGGATCTTAGATTAATTAGTGATGTTAATGGATTTTTATCTGGGGCATTCTTCTTAAAAGATCCAAATACTAATCCACCTCCAACTGTTAGAATTTCTACAGGATCTAAAGTATACAAATTAACTTCAAGTTCAACAAATGAAACTCCCGCACCAGGAAGTACAATTATATCTTCTGGTGAAACAATTTATAAGTCAGAAGGAACTTGGGAAGAAAAACAAAGAACTATTACAAACACCGAAACAATTTACTATGTAGATCCTTTAGCACAATCATTTACTGTGGGTGGAACTACTGATACTTCATTTGGAAATACTCCAAGTGAAGATGCAAATGGTGTATATTTAACTGCTGTAGATTTATTCTTTAAAAACAAAGATTCTGGAAATGCACCATTAACAGTAGAAATTAGAACCATGCAGTTGGGAACTCCAACTACATCTATTGTTGGAAAGTCAGTAACTTTAAATCCAAGCGATATAAAAGTTTCTAGTGCCGCAACTGTTGCAACAAAAGTTACTTTTGATTACCCAATTTATCTTGCACCAAATCTTGAATATGCATTAGTTCTTTTAGCACCACAATCAGATCAGTATGAGGTGTGGATTGCTGAAATGGGTGAAAAAACCATTGAGACTGCAAATCTTCCAGATTCTCAAGCAGTTAGATATTCTACACAATTTGCAATTGGTAGTCTATTTAAATCACAAAATGGTTCAATTTGGACCGCAAACCAATATCAAGACTTGAAATTTAAACTTTACAAAGCTAAATTTACTTCTACTAGCGGAAGTGTATTATTCCATAATCCAACTTTAGATAAGAGTAATAGTTTTGTTCCTAGATTAACTTCTAATCCAATTACAATTCTACCAAGAAAAGTAAAATTAGGAATTAATACCATAACAGATTCTTCTTTAATTGGAATTTTAACAACAGGAAGAAAAATTTCTAGTCCAGCAGTATTGCAAGATTATGGTTACATTATAAAAACAGGAAGTGCAGTTTCAACTGTAGGAGTTACTACAGGTGGAATAAATTATACTCCAACAAATAATGTTGGAACTTATTCAATAACTGGTGAAGGATCTGGATTAAGACTGAATATAACAAACGTTTCTGTAGGATCTTCTTCAATAACAGCAGTAACAATTGCAAGTGCTGGAAATGGTTACGCAATTGGCGATGTTGTGGGGATTGTGACTTCAGATATAATCCCAGTAGGAGGACGTGGAGCTACAATAACAATTAGTGCAATTACAGGTGTCGATACTCTATATCTATCAAATGTTCAAGGGGAATCCTTTAATGTAGGAGTTGCAACTCTTGGATACTATAATAACTCCAATAGTTTTGTTTCAATAGCAGGGACAAATATTTTATCATCAACTCCTTATGGTGGTTTATATACCGGTGAATATTTTAAAGTCAATCATCTCAATCATGGAATGTATTCTAATACAAATAAAGTTGAAATATCTAATGCAGATACTGACATAGCACCAACAACTTTAGCAAATGCTATTACTGCTTCCAGTAGCACAATCAATGTATCTTCATCAACTAATTTTGAAAATTTTGAGGGAGTTTCTGTAGGATCATCAAATCCAGGATTTATAAAAATTGAAAATGAAATTATCAAATACACATCTGTTTCATCAGGAGTTCTTGGTGGAATTACCAGAGCAATAGATTCAACTATAGCGGTTTCTCATGATGCAAATGTTCCTGTTTATAAGTATGAAGTCGGAGGAGTATCTTTAAGAAGAATAAATAAAACCCATAATATTGACAGTATTGGTATTGATATTGATAGTTATTATATTAAGATCGATAGATCGAATTTTGATTCAAATACAATTAATAGATCTAATGATGGTTCTTTAGCAAGCACTCCTCAACTATCATTTGATAAAGAATCTTCATGTGGAGGAAGTTATGTATACGCATCTGAAAATATTCAATTTAATAAAATTAAACCCCAAGTTTCTTTATTAAATCCAGGATCATCGACAAAAGTAAGTGGTCAAATTAGAACAGTTAGCGGAACTAGTGTAAATGGAAATGAATCCTCATTTGTAGATCAACAATATGAAACTGTTAATTTGGGTGTAGAAAATAAATTGAGTTCTACAAGAATAGTTTGTTCAAAAATTAATGAGCAAACTTATTTGGGATCTTTATTGAGAAATAAATCATTTACTCTTAAAGTAGACTTATCTACATCAAATACTAATTTATCACCTGCAATTTTCTGGAAAGAATCTTCAGCACAATTAATTAGTAATAGATTAAATAAACCAATATCAGATTACGTATATGATAGTAGATCTAATAATATTTTAAATGATCCACATGCTGCGATTTACATTTCCAACACAGTTAATCTTGCTCAACCAGCAACTTCATTAAAGGTTATTGTATCTGCTTATAGACATTCTAGTGCAGATTTTAGAGTTTTATATAGTTTAATTAGACCAGATTCTAGTGAAGTTGAGCAATCATTTGAATTATTCCCAGGATATGACAATCTAACTATTGATAATAATCAAGATGGATACTTAGATGTTGTAGATCCTTATAAGAATAGTGGGTTGCCAGATGTAAGAGTTGCATCAAGTTTAGAAGATCAATTCTTAGATTATGAATTTAGTGCTAATAATCTTGCTAGTTTCACTGGATACACAATTAAAATTGTAATGTCAGGAACAAATCAAGCATATTCTCCAAGATTTAAAGATTTAAGGAGTATTGCATTAGCATGATGATTCCAGTAAAAGGGCACCCAAATTTGTATCGTGATGAACGGACAGGAGCAATTGTAAATTGCGATAATTACTCTTATAATCAATATCTTAATAGTTTGAACAATAGAAAAATTCAAAAAATGGAGATTGAACAAATAAAACAAGATATTGATGAAATTAAAACCTTACTAAGGGAAATTCTAAATGGATCCAAATGAAATTAAACTTGAGACAATTAATAAATTGTTTGAATATGAAAAACATGCTAGAGCTATTGATGATTTGACTGAAGAAGAGTCAAAAACTTTTGCAAAATTGTATTGTAAATTGTATTTAAAACAGCAAGAGGTTATATCATCTCTTAGTTCAATATAGGCATAAATAAAAAGTAGACGTAAAAAAAATAAATGGCATCTGTATATGTCAATAATATTGTAATTAATTCTGGGTCTGATTTTAGTCAATCTTTTGTTTTGGAAGGAAGTGACACTAATTCTGCATATGATTTGACTGGATATACAGCGTCCTCACAAATGAGAAAATATGCTGGCAGTTCTACTGCTATTAATTTTACTGCACAAATTTTTGCACCAGCAAATTTAGGAAAAATTAGTATTAGTTTAACTTCTACTCAAACTTCTAATTTAAAACCAGGAAGATACGTCTATGATATTATAATAGAAAAGGAAGGTTTAAAAACAAAAGTTATTGAGGGAATGGTTCTTGTAAGAGAGGGAGTTACTCGTTAATGTCAGACATTAAAGTTAGAGTCGGACAACAAAATGCAGTTAGAATTTCTGCTTCCGTTTCTGGTGTTAACGCCTATGCAGAAAATGCTAATAAAGCAGTAAACGTAATTGGAGGAATCGCTTCAGTAACTCAACTGCATGTCAGTGGAGTTTCTACTTTTATTGGAAACGCATCATTTAACAGCAACGTTTCAATTAACGGTAATTTATCGATAGCTGGAACTGTTCCAAATTTTTCAGCATCTAATGCAAATATATCTGGAATATTAACTGTTGGAACTGCTCTTTATTATCCACCAGGAGAACCATTTGGCATTGCATATTTTAATCAAAATGATTTATTAGTTTCTACTGGTTCAACTTCAACAGCAATTACAGAAACAAACTATATACTTTCAACAAATAGTTCAGGAATACCAACTTGGTCTAATACCATAGACGGAGGAGTTTACTAATGGCAAAACCTTCAAGCAGACAAGAATTAATTGATTATTGCCTAAGAAAACTAGGTGCTCCAGTGTTAGAGATCAATTTAGATGATGATCAAATAGATGATTTAGTAGATGATGCTATACAATATTTTCAAGAGAGACATTTTGATGGCGTAGAGAGAATGTATCTCAAATATAAAATTACTGAAAATGATGTAAATAGAGGAAAAGCTCAATACACAAATGGTGTTGGAATTGTAACAACAACGGGAACATCTAATATTTCTGGAATAGGAACTACGACATTTAATTTTTATGAAAATTCTAACTTTATTCAAGTTCCAGATTCTGTTATTGGTATAGAAAAAGTTTTCAAATTTGATACTAGTTCTATTTCAGCGGGAATGTGGAGTATTAAATATCAATTATTTTTAAATGATTTGTATTACTTTAATTCCGTAGAATTATTGCAATATGCTATGGTTAAAACTTACTTAGAAGATATTGACTTTTTACTTTCAACAGATAAACAAATCAGGTTTAATAAAAGACAAAATAGACTCTATTTGGATATTGACTGGGAAGCAAAAGCAAAAGATACATTTATTGTCATTGATTGTTACAGAATTTTAAATCCAAATGATTTTACAAAAGTATATAATGATAGTTTCTTAAAAAAATATTTGACTGCGTTGATGAAGAAGCAATGGGGACAAAATCTAATTAAATTTAGAGGTGTCAAATTGCCTGGTGGAATAGAATTAAATGGTAGAGAACTTTATGAAGATGCTGAAAAGGAATTAGAAGATATTAAGCAAAGAATGTCAATGGATTATGAATTACCACCTTACGACTTTATTGGATAATGGCACTTAATCCCTTTTTTTTACAAGGTTCGGCAAGCGAACAAAGACTGGTTCAGGAGTTAATTAATGAACAGTTGAAGATTTATGGTGTAGAGGTAATATACATACCAAGAAAATTTGTTAGAAAAGAAACTATTTTAAAGGAAGTATCTTCATCTAAATTTGATGATAATTATGCAATAGAAGCATATATCAATACTTATGAGGGTTATACCGGACAGGGAGATATTTTATCCAAATTTGGTGTTAGTTTAAAAGATGAATTAAGTTTGGTAATTTCTAGAGAAAGATTTGAAGATTTTATTGCTCCATTTTTGGAAGCATCAGATGATGATGAAATAGAACTTTCATCTAGACCAAGAGAAGGTGATTTAATTTATTTTCCATTAGGACAAAGATTGTTTGAAGTTAAATTTGTTGAGCATGAGCAACCATTTTATCAACTTGGAAAGTTGTATGTTTATGAATTAAAATGTGAATTATTTGAATATGAAGATGAGGTCATTGATACGTCTATTGATGAAATTGATACTCAAATTGAAGATCAGGGGTATATTACTACTCTACAACTTATTGGTATTGGTTCAACAGCATCAGTAACTGGAATTATAACGACAGGATACATTCGAAAAATATTCTTAAATGATGATGGTTATGGTTATACATCTACGCCTGTAGTTGCAATTTCATCTGCTCCATCTGGAGGAATAAATGCAACTGCGGTAGCAATTACAACTTCAAAAGCTGGAGTAAGATCAATTAATTCTATACTCTTAACAAATGCTGGTGCTGGATATACGATTGCACCAATAATTACTATTTCTGGTGGTGGGGGAATTGGTGCTGCAGCAACATGTTCGATTGAAACATCTCAAAATGGTGTCCAAAGATTTATAGTTAATAGTGCTGGAAGTGGATATGTTAATCCACCAACAATTACGGTAAGTTCTCCTGGTGGAGTAGGAAATACGTGTAAGGCAGTTGCAGTGGTTGGAACATCTCAAACAATTACATCGATTAGAATAAGTGATCCTGGGATTGGATATACTATTACACCTACAGTTACTGTTTCACCACCATCAATTCTTTCAGGAATTGGAACATTTATTTTCAACGAAGAAGTTGTTGGGTCCGTATCTGGTGCAACAGGAAGAGTTAAGTCGTGGGATAAAGATACAAAAATTCTTAAAATATCAATTGTAAGTAAAGAATTTAATCCTGGGGAACTTATTGTTGGATCTGATTCAAATGCTACATATTCAATTAAATCATATGATAATTGGGATCAATATGATAAATATAGTGAAAATAAAGAAATCGAAGATATAGCGGACACTTTATTAGATTTCTCTCAATCAAATCCATTTGGTACTTATTAATGTTAGGAACTTATTTTTATCACGAAATAATTAGAAGAACTGTTATTTCTTTCGGAACACTTTTTAATGAGATTTACATTAAACATAAAGATTCCGATGGTAATAACATCAGTGAAATTAAAGTTCCGTTAGCATATGGACCAATTCAAAAGTTTTTAGCAAGGTTGCAGCAACAGGCAGAACTAAACAAACCAATTGCAATGACTTTGCCTAGATTATCATTTGAGATGACATCTATTCAATATGATTCATCAAGAAAAGCAAATATAACACAAACTTTTAAAGCAATTGATGGGTCAAATTTAAAAAAAGTATATTTGCCAGTTCCATATAATATTGGATTTCAATTAAACTTGATGAGTAAAATACAAGATGATGCTTTACAAGTTGTTGAACAAATATTACCTTTCTTTCAACCATCTTTTAATCTTACTGTCGATTTAGTAAACTCTATAGGAGAAAAAAGAGATATTCCAGTTGTTTTAGATAGCGTATCATTTACAGATGATTATGAAGGTGATTTTTCTACGAGAAGAGTTTTAATCTATACATTTAACTTTACCGCTAAAACTTACTTGTTTGGTCCTATTGCAGAAAGCACAGATGGACTTATCCGTAAAGTTCAGGTTGATTATTATGCTAATAATGATCCTGCAACAGCAAAAAGAGAAATGAGATATACAGTAACACCAGATCCAATTGATGCTGCTCCAGAAGATGATTTTGGGTTTAATGAGTCACTTGAAATGTTCTTTGATGGAAAAGAATATAGTCCAACACGTCAATCTGATATTTAATCATTATGAAAAATAATTATGATGGTTTGGATGCATCTTTAAATATTGAAAGTAGCATCGTAGAGGTAGAAAAAGTTAAAGAGGAATTGAACATAACTCCTCTCAAATCTGATGATATTCAAAAAGATTATGAATATACCCGTGCAAATTTATATTCTTTAATTGAAAAAGGACAAGAAGCAATTAATGGAATTATGGAACTTGCTGGGGAAGGTGCATCTCCAAGAGCTTATGAAGTTGCTGGCCAATTAATTAAAAGTGTTGGGGATGTCACAGATAAATTAATTGATCTTCAAAAGAAATTAAAAGAAGTAGAGGAAGATACTAACAAAACTACAAATAATACAACAAATAATGCTATTTTTGTTGGTTCTACATCAGAATTATCAAAACTACTCAAACAAGGTTTTCTAAATAATAAGGAGTAAACTATTTTTTCAATGAGTTGGTCTGACAAATACAAAAGATCAATAGATTGTGATAATCCCAGTGGATTTTCTCAGAAAGCTCATTGTGCCGCTCGTAAGAAAAGGCAAAAAGGTGAGGAAACTAAATCAAAGTCTCCATTTAACGAAATGCACGAAGTAAAATCTCATAAAACAGTTGAACAGATTGCAAAGAAACACCGTATGGAAGTTTCTTTCATAAAAAATCAACTCAAAATGGGAGTTCCAATTGAGCATGAGCATACTAAAGATAAAGATCTTGCTACTGATATTGCTCTTCAACATCTTGAGGAGATTCCAGATTATTATACTCGTTTGAAAAAGATGGAATCGGATGCTAAAAAGCATCATAAAAAATTTAAAGATGTAAAAATTAATGAAGAAGGTCTTCGTGATTGGTTTGGAAAATCCAAATCAAAAGATGGTAAATCTGGTTGGGTTAATGTTGTAACTGGCGGAACTTGTGCGAGCGACGAACCCGGTGAAGGGACACCAAAATGTGTCTCATCAGCAAAAAGAGCAAGCATGACTAAAGCAGAAAGATTATCAGCAGCAAGAAGAAAAAAAGCGGCAGATCCTGGACAGCAACAAAAATCAGGTGCTGCAAAACCAACTTATGTTTCTACAGATCCAAAGAAAAAAATGAAAGAAGAAATGGATTTACAAGAAGTTAAAGATAAATCTGGAAAGGGTAGTGGCACTAAAGATGCTTGCTATCATAAAGTTAAAGCGAGGTATGATGTTTGGCCAAGTGCATATGCATCTGGAGCATTGGTTAAATGTCGTAAAGTTGGTGCTGCAAATTGGGGAACAAAATCTGAGGCAATGGAAATGATAAGATATTGTCCAAAATGCGAAAAAAATGAAACTCGTAATGAATGTAAATATGGAGCAAACTATTGGGACATGTATTCATTGCCAATGAGTCTAGGTAAAAAATATACACCAAACACCCCACATCCTGGCAATTTTCCAGAGTCATATGATCATGAGTATTCAATGGCTCGCTCCGAACTTTCTACAATTATTGCTGCTGCAAAAAGACTTCGTAAAAAAATGAAGGGTGAAGGTAACATTGAGGCATGGGTTCAATCAAAAATTACTAAAGCGGCAGATTATATTGACGCTGCTGCTGATTATGTTGATAGTGGTGAAATGAAAGAAGAAGTTGCAAGCACTGACACTCCATCAGATAAAAAACCTTTTGATGTTGCTGTCAAAAAGATCATGGGTAGAAAAGATAGTATGACAACAATTCAGAGAATACGTGCTCTTAAACAAGCAGGAAAACTTCAAGGTGTTGATGAGCAGATGTTACCTCCTATTAATCCCAAAGCACATAAGGATGCACAAAGAACACAAAAACTTTATAATAAAGGAACAAGCACTGATAATCCGAACGAAAAAGAAATATTTTTAAAAAGAACCGGTCCACAACTTCCTTTAGCAAAAAAAGATACAAAAATACAAGTTGCTCATTATGAATTAGAAGGTGAAGTAATTGATGAGAAATGCTGGCCTGGTTATAAAAAGAAAGGAATGAAAACGATGTTTGGAAAAAGATATCCAAACTGTGTTAAGGCAGAGGGATTTTCTAATTGGAGAGAAGAACTTTCTGAAGATTGGCAGAAAGTTAACCGCAAAGATAAAACTGATGGTCTCAGTCAGAAAGCTGTAAATGCTTATCGTCGTGAGAATCCAGGTTCAAAACTTCAGACCGCAGTAACCGAAAAGAATCCAAAAGGAAAGAGAGCTTCACGTCGTAAATCTTTCTGCTCTAGAATGAGTGGTATGAAGGAAAGACTAACTTCTGCAGAAACCGCAAGAGATCCAGATTCAAGAATCAACAAAGCCCTCCGTCGTTGGAATTGCCGATAATGAAATCATTCAAAGAGTTTCTATCAGAAAGTATTAACATTGCTGGAGATTTCAATGGAAATCTTTATGTAAATAGTTCAGATACTCAATCACAACCAGTTGGTGAATCTTTTATTGCTGATGTAGTTTGGCAAGGAAAACTATATCGTATGGAAGTTGAGGGTAAAATGATGAATAAAAATGAACTTGCAGAACAACTTCAAGGTGAATATCCTGGAGCAATTGTTCATAACATTTACCCATTATCATCTAATTCTTTAAAAATTAAAACGGCACAAAGATATAGACCAGAAAGTTTAACTTGGAGTGATTAATAAATGGCACAATTTAATAAAAATGATCAAGACTTTCTAAACCAAGAAAGGACTTTATTTGAAGTGAATATGGTCGCTAATAAAAATGGCGAAGTTGTAACAGTAACCAATCCATTTCCAGTCACAGGAAATGTTGCAATACAAACTGGAACTTATGTAACGATTAATCCAGATACAACTGCTATTGATGCTTTTGGAAGACAAAGAGTTTCTGAACCATTTACTCTTGGAGATTATAAACATCTTTATGCTATTGATGCAAATTTTATAGAAAGTTATTCTGGTGCAGGATCTACAGTATCTTTCTTACCAAATCAAGCAGCAGCAAGATTACAAACTGGTATTGGAAGCACTGCATATTGTGTTCATCAAACAAAAGCATATCACCACTACCAACCAGGAAAATCACAACTAATTTTTAGTTCTTTTAATTTTTATGCACCTCAACAGAATGCAACTAAAAGAACTGGATACTTTGATGATAGAGATGGAATATACCTAGAGCAAGTTGGATTAAGCACTTCAGATGGTGTAAATGCTGGCATTGGAACTTATAACTGGGTTATCAGAACATTTACAAGTGGGATCGCAACAGAAACAAGAATTCCACAATCTCAATGGAATAAAGATAAATGTGATGGAACTGGAACAACAGGTTTTAATATTGACTTTACAAAAACTCAACTTGCATTTATTGATTTCCAATGGTTAGGTGTTGGTAGAGTTCGTTGTGGTTTTGCTCATGATGGAAAATTGATTACTGCTCACGAGTTTTTGCATTCAAATAATAATCCAAAAGTTTATATTTCAAATCCAAACCTTCCAGTTCGTTGTGAAATAAGAAATACTGCCGTTGGAGTTGGTGCATCATTTGATCAAATTTGCTCCACAGTTGCAAGTGAGGGGGGATATACGGAAAGTGGTATTGACTTTGCTCATACTATGTCTACTACAAGAACAACACCAACTCCAGCAGGAACAGAGTTTCCTTTAATTGCCATTCGTCTTAAAAATAGTTTTCAAGGTTATCCAAATAGAATTTCTGTTCGTTTAAACAATATTTCATTGTATTGTGAAACAAATAGTATTGTTTATAAAATTGTAAAACTTCCAAGTTCAGCATTTATTGGAAATGCAGGCACTTTAACTTGGACATCTGCATCAGATAATAGTGGGGTTGAATATTGTGTTAATGCAACAACTTATAGTGATGGAGATGAATTTGCTGCTGGGTTTGTTCCTTCTGGAGCATCACAAAACTCATTATCACCTGTTGCTTCTGGTTCTCTTACAACAGCAAAGAAAAATGTTATTGTACAAAATATGAACTCAGATAATTCAGAAATTTATGCAGTTATTATAAGAACTATTACAACACAGGGAAATTCAGTTGCACAAGTTGCAGCATCTATTCAGTGGAGAGAAATTTATTAAGGTGATTTTATGAGTGATAATGTATATCTCGGCAATCCCAATTTAAAAAAAGCAAATACACAGATTCAATTTACTGAAGAACAAATTATTGAGTTCTTAAAGTGTAAAGAGGATCCTGTATATTTTGCTAGAAATTACATTAAGATTGTGTCTCTTGATCATGGTCTTGTTCCTTTTGAGATGTATCCATTTCAGGAAAAGTTAATTGATAATTTTCACAAAAACAGGTTTAACATTTGCAAAATGCCCCGTCAGACGGGTAAGTCCACAACGGTGGTTTCATATTTGTTACACTACGCAGTATTCAATGATAATGTAAATATTGCTATTCTTGCAAACAAAGCATCCACTGCAAGGGATCTACTTGGAAGATTACAACTTGCTTATGAAAACTTACCAAGTTGGATGCAACAAGGTATCATATCTTGGAATAAAGGATCACTGGAATTAGAAAACGGATCTAAAATTTCATCTAACTCTACTTCATCATCTGCTGTCCGAGGCGGATCCTATAATGTCATCTTTCTTGACGAATTCGCGTTCATCCCGAATCACATTGCTGATGACTTCTTCGCCTCCGTTTATCCTACCATTTCTTCTGGACAAAGCACGAAGGTAATTATCGTATCTACACCACGCGGTATGAACCACTTCTACCGCATGTGGCACGACGCTGAACGTGGTAAGAATGAATATGTTCCCACAGACGTGCATTGGTCAGAAGTGCCTGGTAGAGACGCTGCATGGAAGGAGCAGACGATTGCTAATACTTCAGAACAACAATTTAAAGTTGAGTTTGAATGTGAATTTTTAGGATCGGTCAATACTTTAATTAATGCAGCAAAACTCAGAAATTTTGTTTATGAGGAACCAATCAAAAGAAATGCGGGATTAGATGTTTATGAACATCCTAAAGAAGAAAATAACTATCTTATTACAGTAGATGTTGCTCGTGGACTTGGTAATGATTATTCAGCGTTCATTGTTTTTGATATAACTAATTTTCCATATAAGGTTGTTGCAAAATATCGAAACAATGAAATAAAACCTATGTTGTTCCCGAGTATCATTTACGAAGTTGCTAAAGGATATAATGATGCTTGGTTATTAGTTGAAGTTAATGATATTGGAGATCAAGTTTCAAATATTCTCCATTTTGATTTGGAGTATGATAATGTTTTAATGTGTGCAATGCGTGGTCGTGCGGGACAAATTGTTGGTTCAGGTTTTAGCGGAAAGAAATCTCAACTTGGTGTAAGAATGACTGCCGCTGTCAAGAAGTTAGGTTGTTCCAACTTAAAGACTTTAATGGAAGATGATAAATTACTGACTGTTGATTACGATATCATTTCAGAACTTACAACATTTGCACAAAAGCATAATTCCTTTGAAGCAGAAGAAGGATGTAATGATGATTTGGCAATGTGTTTAGTTATTTTCTCTTGGTTAGTCGCTCAAGACTATTTCAAAGAAATGACGGACAATGATGTTCGTAAGAGAATTTATGAGGAACAAAAAAATCAAATTGAACAAGACATGTCACCTTTTGGATTTATTGCAGATGGACTTGATGATTTTTCTGTAACCATTGATGAAGAAACTGGAGACAGATGGATATTTGCAGGTCAAAAAAATGAAAACAATCCATTAGAAGTATGGAATGTTGATGAATATGGAGACAGATCTTATATGTGGGAATACAGGTAAATGGATTTAGATGATCAGTTTGAATTAGAGCATTTATTTTTATCAGAGAGAAAATGCAGATCATGTGGTAAAAGAAAAAATTTAATAGATAGTTTTTATAGAATTCGTAAACATAATGTAATGTCGTCATCATATTCATATGAATGTAAAGATTGCACTGTAAAAAGAATTCAGGAGTCTAGAAAGAAAAAACCACATTTAATTCAATGGGAATATCCTGACTGGTAATTTTGTTCATGCATTGTTTCTTCAATGTAAATACCCTTTTTAATAAATATTTCTAGAATAATTCTGGATAACACGGAGAATAAAGATGCCGCTAAATTTAGCATCTCCTGGAATTGTAGTAAAGGAAATTGATTTAACAATTGGAAGGGTTGGACCATCCGCAAATATTACTGGTGCTATCGTAGGACCTTTTGCTCAAGGTCCAGTAGAAGAACCAACATTAGTTGAAAATGAAAATGATTTACTAAAAGTTTTTGGACAATCTTATAATGTAGACAAACAATATGAAACTTGGTTAACTGCATCATCATACTTAGCATATGGTGGAAATTTAAGAGTTGTAAGATCAGATGATAGTGATTTAAAAAATGCGTTTGTTGGATCTGCTACTAGCATAAAAATTAAAAGCGAAGAGCATTACAATCAACTTGGTTATGACGAAAACGTTATCCCAAACGTAACTTTTGCAGCAAGAAATCCTGGTTCTTGGGCAAATGGAATTAAAGTTGCAGTTATTGACTCAAAAGCAGATCAAATTCTGAGCGGAATTAGCACTACAACATCAACTTCTTTTAGTGCCACAATTTCAAATATAACTGGAACGATTGTTGGAAGTGCAAATACAGTTGCAATTTCAACTGCCTCTATTGCATTAGGAGAAGAAATTTTATGCGATGTTCCTGGAGTAATTTCCGCAGGAACGACTGTTACTGCTATTGGATCTGGAGTAATTACAATATCAAATTCTTCACTTTCTGCTGCAACAGTAACAACGACATTTGATTTTGGAACTACAACTGTTAATGCCACAGCTCTTCAAGTTGGTTACGGAATCACTCAGTCATTAAATGGAAAAACTGATTCAACTTCAGGAACATCTTCTTCTCTTGGAGGATATCACCTAAAGGGTGTCATTACAGAAGTTGGAAAGAATACCATTTCAGTTAAAGTTTTAAGCAAGGTTTCCTCAGCTGGAACTGAAACAGCAGTAGATTATAATAGTGTATATTCTTTCACAGAAACGGGAAGTGTTGCAATTCATACCAACGGTCAATCTGTTTCTTATGGATCAACTTCCTATGCATCAGAAACAGATTGGTTTGATCAGCAAACAATTTCATTAACAAATTCATCAATTTCTTGGAATAATATTGCACCTAGACCAAATACATCTGCTTATGCTGCTTCTAGAGGATCTAGATTTGATGAAGTCCATGTCGTAGTAATTGATGATTTAGGATCAATTACTGGAAATGCGGGGTCAATTCTTGAGAAGCACACATCTCTTTCCAAAGGAACTAATTCCGAATTTTCTGTAGGATCTCCTTCATACTGGAGAAAATATATCTTTAATAACTCCACTTATATTTTTGGAGGAGGAGCACCTACTGGATTAACAACAACTGGATTTGATGCTGGTCAATTTGACCTAACAACAGATAATGGATGGGATCAAGAAGTAGATAATATTATTTTTGGTGCAACAGGATCTCATACTTATACTTTAAATTATGGATTAAATTATAACGGTCAATCTGGAATCACAACATCTGGTGCATTAACTGCAACTCTTTCTGGATTAAAATCTGGATACAGTTTATTTGAAAATATTGATAATTATCAAATTGATTTCCTATTAATGGGATCTGCAAATCATACTGAAGATACTGCAAGAGAATTAGCAAACCATTTAATTAGAGTTGCCGAACTTAGAAAAGATGCCGTTGCATTTATTTCTCCATATAGAGGTTCTGCTTTAACAGATACCTCATCTCAAACTGCAGTTAATATTAATTCTGCTGAAGATATAACAACAAATGTTATAGATTTTTATTCTGCAGTTGCATCTTCATCATACGGAGTGTTTGATAGTGGATACAAATACATGTATGATCGTTTCTCTGATACATTTAGATATATTCCACTAAATGGAGATATTGCTGGACTTTGTGCAAGAACTGATATTAATGTATTCCCATGGTATTCACCAGCAGGAACTGCCAGAGGTTCAATCTTAAATGCTGTTAAACTGGCGTATAATCCATCGAAGACTCAAAGAGATCGCCTTTATAGTAATAGAGTCAACCCAGTTATTTTCTCGCCTGGATCTGGTATTATTTTGTTTGGCGATAAAACTGGTCTCGGAAAAGCATCAGCATTTGATCGTATTAATGTTCGTCGTTTGTTCTTATACCTTGAAGAGTCAATTTCTGCTGCTGCAAGAGATTTACTGTTTGAATTTAATGATGAAGTTACAAGAACTAACTTTGTAAACACAATCGAACCTTTCCTTCGTGATGTCCAAGCTAAGAGAGGAATCTTTGATTATGTTGTTATTTGTGATGAAACTAACAACACAGCATCAGTTATTGATGCTAATGAATTTGTTGCTGACATTTACGTCAAACCAGCAAGATCAATTAACTTCATTGGTCTGAACTTCATTGCCACCAAGACTGGTGTTGATTTTGAAGAAGTAATCGGAAACTTTTAATTCAGAGGTTTAAAAAACTATGGCAACTAGAACTCAATTTAATCCACCTCCACTAAGAAAGATTACTGACTTCAAAAGTAAGTTAACTGGTGGTGGAGCTCGCCCTAATCTATTTGAAGTTGTGCTTTCATTCCCTGATATCGCACCTGCAGATACTAATGTTCTTGATAAAGCAAGATTCTTGGTTAAAGGTGCAAACCTCCCAGCATCAAATATTGCTTTCATTGATGTTCCATTTAGAGGAAGAACATTAAAAGTTGCTGGTGATCGTTCTTTTGAAAGTTGGACAGTAACAATTTTAAACGACACTGATTTTGCAATCCGTTCTGCATTTGAGAACTGGATGAATAAAATCAATAGAGTTTCTGATAACACTGGTGTAACTGATCCAACAGCATACACTGCAGATGCTTTTGTTTATCAACTTGATCGTGATGGTTCAACACTCAGATCATATCATTTCTATGATATTTTCCCAACCCAAGTTGGAGCAATTACTCTTGATTATAATACTGCAAATAATGTTGAAGAGTTTACGGTTGAACTTCAAGTTCTTTGGTGGGAAGCAATTAAAGGTAATTCACCTGTTGCGGGTGGTGAAGATATCAACTAAATATAATATACAAGCAGTTTAAGTTTATAAAATGGCGAAACTTTTTGGTTTTTCGATTGAGGATAACGTAAAAAAATCCAAATCTGTTGTTGCCCCCGTTCCTCCTAATAATGAGGACGGGGTTGACTATTTCATTCAATCTGGATTTTATGGTCAATATGTAGATATCGAAGGAGTATATCGAACAGAATATGATTTAATTCGTAGATATCGTGAAATGGCACTTCATCCAGAGTGCGATGGTGCTATTGAAAGTGTTGTAAATGAAGCAATTGTTAGCGATCTTTATGATTCTCCTGTAGAAATTGAGTTATCAAATTTAAATGCAAGTGATAGATTAAAAGAAGTTATTAGGGCAGAGTTTAAGTATATCAAAGAAGTCATGGACTTTGATAAAAAGTGCCATGAAATTTTTAGAAATTGGTATATTGATGGTCGTCTTTTTTATCTAAAAGTCATTGATCAAAAAAATCCTGAAGCAGGAATTCAGGAAATAAGATATATTGATCCAATGAAAATGAAGCATGTCCGTCAAGAAAAAAAGACGGAAAATGGATTAAACGGATATAGAAACTTAAATTTAAGATCTGGTAATGATGCAGATAATCATAATTTTCCAGAAATTGAAGAATACTTCGTTTACACTCCAATGCCTAATTTTCCTACTGGAACAATTAGTGGAGGATCAAAAAAGGGAATTAAAATTGCTAAAGATTCGGTAACTTATTGCACCTCTGGTCTTGTAGATAGAAATAAAGGAACTGTTCTTTCATATCTTCATAAAGCAATCAAAGCACTCAATCAACTTAGAATGATTGAGGATTCTCTTGTTATTTACAGATTATCAAGAGCACCAGAAAGAAGAATCTTCTATATTGATGTTGGCAATCTCCCAAAAGTAAAAGCAGAACAATACCTCAAAGAGGTTATGTCTCGCTACAGAAATAAACTTGTTTATGACGCGAACACTGGAGAAGTTCGTGATGATCGTAAGTTCATGAGTATGCTTGAAGATTTCTGGCTTCCAAGACGTGAAGGTGGCAGAGGAACTGAAATCACAACTCTACCTGGTGGTCAAAACCTTGGTGAACTCACTGATATTGAATATTTCCAGAAAAAACTTTATAGGGCACTTGGAGTTCCTGAAACAAGAATTGCTGGTGGTGGAGATGGATTTAATCTTGGAAGATCATCAGAAATTCTTCGTGATGAACTAATGTTTTCCAAATTTGTAGGAAGACTCAGAAAAAGATTTTCAAATTTATTTAATGATATTCTTCGCACTCAACTTCTATTAAAAAATATTGTATCTCCCGAAGATTGGGATCAAATGAGTGATCATATTCAATATGATTTCTTATATGACAATCATTTTGCAGAACTCAAAGAAGCAGAGTTATTGACAAACAGATTGACTCTTGCAACTACAATTGAACCTTATATTGGTAAATATTATTCAACAGAATATGTTCGTAAGAAAATTCTTCGCCAAACAGATTCCGAAATTATTGAAATTGATCTTCAAATCGAAGATGAAATTGCAAAAGGTATTTTACCTGATCCAAATGCACCTGTTGATGAAATGGGAAATCCATTACCACCAGATCAAGGTCAAGGTATTGAGCAAGGTGTTGGTGGAGAAGTTCCAATTGAACCAACAATTAATGCAACACCTGTAGAAATTCCAGAACCTAAAGGTGGGAAGATATAAATAATCTTATAAATATAAACCAATTTTATGGAAGAACTTATCGATTTGATTGCAACTGACGGAGCACCTTCTGATGTTTCCGACAAAATTAAAGAATTACTATATGCAAAAGCTTCCGAAAGAGTAAATGCTGCTCGTCCAGAAGTTGCTGCAACAATGTTTGGTAATACAGATCAACCAGGAGATGAAGAGTAATGGCAATAAAAATTGTCCAAAATGTAAATAGAATTTCTCCGACAGTTTCTACTGCGGCAACGAGCAATCCAATTGCATTGAAAAGTGGATATATTAGAGTTGCTGCTGGTTTAACCGCAGTTTATGTTGAAACAGGTGGAAATCCAGTTGTAACTACAAATTCTTTTTACATTTCACCTTATGGAAATGAGGTATTAAAGGAAAGACTTGCTAAACAAAGAGTAGCAGGAATTACAACTGGATCAACAACAGTAATTACTCTTCCAAATAATAGTGGAAATCCATTTTTAATTGGAGACTATGTGACTATTGAAAATGCCCAACCTTCTGGAATTAATACTGTTCATCAATTAATAACAAATATAACTGATGAATCAGTTACAATTTCATCAGATACATCATCCATTGTTGGTGTAATTACAGTTACTAATGCGATTATCTCAAGAAGTATAAAAGTCGCAGCTCTTGCTGACAGTGGAGCAACCAACGTTAGTATTACAGAAATAGTTCAATTAGTTTCCGAATAAAACCAATGAAACTCATCACAGAAGAAGTATCACAAGTAAAGTTCATCACCGAAGGAAAAGGTGCTGATAAAAAAATGTTCATTGAAGGTATTTTCCTTCAAGGTGACATTTGCAATCGCAATGGAAGAATGTATCCAATGGAAACTCTTTCCCGTGAGGTAAAGAGATATACGGAAGCATTCGTAAATAAAGGTCGTGCTCTTGGTGAACTTGGACACCCAGATGGTCCAACTGTAAACTTAGATCGTGTTTCTCATAAAATTGTTTCTCTTACTTGTGAAGGAAATAATTTTAGAGGAAAAGCACAACTACTTGAAACTCCAATGGGTAAGATTGCAAAATCTCTTATTGGTGAAGGAGTTACTTTGGGAGTTTCTTCTCGTGGTGTTGGTTCACTTAAAATGACCAACGAGGGTCATAAAATTGTTGGTGAAGATTTCATGTTAGCAACTGCTGCAGATATCGTTGCTGATCCTTCTGCTCCTGATGCTTTTGTTCAAGGAATTATGGAAGGTAAAGAGTGGGTTTGGGACGGAGGAATTCTTCGTGAAAAACTTGCTGAGTCTACAAAACGTAGAATTAACACATTGGTAGACGAAAGAAAACTTCAGGAACATAAAATTGAATTGTTCCAAGATTTTCTTTCAAATCTTTGATTTAATAAATAAATATAGATTATATACAAAGATCTAAACAAATGTCCGTTGGTAGAAATTTACAAGAAATGGAAAACGTAGTAACCAAAGGGGCTGCACCTGCTCAACCAATGCAAACTGGAACTGGAGCAATTACTCCAGGTCAAACTGGCGCTTGGGAAGATTTAGGTGGTCCTACTCCAGAAAACTATCGTCCAGACGACGATTCTGCTGCACTCAAAACTCCTGGTGCAACTCTTGCACAAGTAAAAGATGTAGTTAATGCTAAGGCAGCTCCTGCTGAACCCATGAAAACCATGGCTAAAGAGGAAACTGAAGAGGATGAAGATCTTGTCGATGAGGAAGAAGTCGATGAGGACGAAGAAGTAGTCGCTGAAGCTGCTGAAGAAGAAGAGGAAGAAGAAGACGAAGAGGGCGGCAAAGAAGAAAAAGGCGAGAAAAAGCACAAAGAAGGTAAAAAAGAAGAGAAGAAGGAAGTAGAAGAAGAATTTGACATCGAAGAAGATGTTAATGCACTTCTTGCTGGTGAAGAGCTTTCTGAGGAGTTCCAAGAGAAAGCACGCACCATCTTTGAAGCAGCAATTAAGTCAAGAGTTGCTGAAATCAAAGAATCACTCAACCAAACTTATGAGAATGCTCTCATAGAAGAAGTTGAATTTATTAAAAAAGAATTAACAGATCGTGTTGATTCTTATCTTGAGTATGTCGCTGATGAGTGGATTTCTGAAAATGCACTCGCAGTTGAGCACGGTCTCAAGACTGAAATGACTGAATCATTCCTTGCTGGAATGAAGAGTCTTTTTGAAGATCATTATGTAACAATCCCTGAAGATAGATATGATGTTATCGAGAGTATGGTAGATAAACTTGATGAAATGGAAGCAAAACTCAACGAGCAAATCGAAAGAAACGTTGCTCTTAATAGAAGATTAGCAGAGTCAGTTGCTGATGTAATTTTTGCAGAAGTCACTGAGGGTCTTGCACTTTCTCAGAAAGACAAACTCGCTTCTCTTGCCGAAAATGTTGAGTTTGATGGTGAAGACAACTATCGTGAGAAACTGGTAACTCTGAGGGAATCATATTTCCCAACAAATACTGGTACTCAAAGAGACATCTCTGAGAATTTATCAGAAGGAGTTTCACACGAAGAAACCGAGCAAACCTCAGTTTCCTCAGTTATGGAAGCATACCTTCAAACTCTCAGTAGAGTCGCTAAAAAGTGATTTTTAGATTATAAAGTCAAACAAAACTTTTAAAGAGGTAAATCCCAATGCAGATGTACAATGCTGAATATCTGCAGGAGAAGTGGGCACCAATCCTTGATTACCAAGGAATGGATCCAATCAAAGATTCACATCGTAGATCGGTAACCGCTATCCTGCTCGAAAACCAAGAAAGAGAACTTCGTGAAGAGCGTTCATTCCTTTACGAAGCTTCCCCAACCAACTCTGCCGGTACCGGTGGTTTTGGTGGTAGCGCATCGAACACGACAGGCACTCCTGTTGCTGGTTTCGATCCTGTTCTGATCTCACTGATCAGACGTTCAATGCCTAACCTGATCGCTTATGATCTGTGTGGCGTTCAACCAATGAACGGTCCTACTGGACTCATCTTCGCAATGCGTTCACGTTACACCAGTCAGACTGGAACCGAGACTTTCTACAATGAAGTAGATTCCGCGTTCTCTGGTCAGAACAGCAACCGCAACCGTGAAGCAGGATTCATTGATGGAGCAGTTGGTTTAGGTACTACCTCACAAAGAGGAACCAATCCTTCAATCCTCGATCCTACTGATCAAAGCAATAATGCTGGTGGCGGTGCCAATGCTTATAACGTTGGCGAGGGCATGACAACTGGCAACGCTGAAGCACTTGGCGATGCTGCTGGTAACTACTTTAACGAGATGGCTTTCTCAATTGAGAAGCTTACCGTTACTGCTAAGTCACGTGCTCTGAAAGCTGAGTATTCACTCGAACTGGCACAAGACCTGAAAGCAATTCATGGTCTGAATGCAGAAGCTGAGCTTGCAAATATCCTCAGCACTGAGATTCTCGCTGAAATCAACAGAGAAATCATCCGTACCATCTACAAGATTGCTGTTCCTGGTGCTCAGGTTAATACTGCAACTGCTGGTACTTTTGACCTCGACGTTGACTCCAACGGTCGTTGGTCAGTTGAGAAGTTCAAGGGTCTAATCTTCCAAATCGAGCGCGATGCAAACGCAATTGCACAGCAAACTCGTAGAGGGAAGGGTAACACCATCCTGTGCTCAGCAGACGTTGCTTCAGCACTGACCATGGCTGGTGTTCTTGATTACACCCCTGCACTTAATGCTAACCTGAACGTTGATGACACCGGCAACACCTTCGCTGGTGTTCTCCAAGGTAAGTATCGTGTATATATTGACCCATATTCGGCAAACGTTGCTGCTAACCAGTTCTACGTTGTCGGTTATAAGGGCACATCACCTTATGATGCTGGTCTCTTCTATTGCCCATACGTTCCTCTCCAAATGGTTCGTGCCGTTGGTGAGCAGACCTTCCAACCAAAAATCGGATTTAAGACTCGTTATGGAGTCGTTAACAATCCATTTGCGAAGGGTGCAACTGCTGCTTCTGCTCCTGACAACATTTCGACCAACTCCAACGTATACTACAGAAGAGTTAAGGTCAGCAACCTCATGTGATCTAAATTCACAAGGTTCATCAAGAGGGTCTTCGGACCCTCTTTTTTTATCTAAATACAAATAAAAATAATGGCGACCACTAACGCATTTGCAAACCAAATCCAAAATAGGAATTTTCTTTCTCCTGTTGGATTTAAATTTACATTAGCAAAAGAACCTAAAGCAGCATTTTTTTGCAATACTGCAAAAATTCCAGAAATTACGTTAGGAACAACGACACAACCATCTTATTTGAAAGATATTGACCTTCCTGGAGAGAAAATTATATACGGAGATTTGACTATAAAATTTTTAGTTGATGAAAATATGCAGAATTATATGGCAATTCATAACTGGATTACTGGTCTTGGATTTCCAGAAACTACTGAACAATATCAAAATTTAATTACAAATAATGATGATATTATGGATCCCAAGGAAGCTTTTAGTGATGGAAGTTTATATATTTTAAATAGTAACTATAGCACAACCGCCATAATTAAATTTAAAGATTTATTTCCATTTTCTCTTTCATCTTTAGAATTTAATGCAACTGCAAATGATATTCAATACTTTACAGCAGAGGCATCTTTCAAGTATACTGTCTATAATATGTTAAGTGCTGACGGCAGAACTCCTTTATGAACCTTGATGAAATTCAGGAGATGTGGCAGAGAGATTCTGTTATTGATCCCGATAATTTACACGATGAATCTTTAAAAATTCCTCAACTACATTCTAAGTATTATACGATCTATAATACAATTACTCTATTGCGTGAAAAAGCAAGAGAAACTTATAACAGGGTTAAGCTTGAACGCTATAATTACTACACAGGAAAGGCACCTATAGAGGTGTATGAAGAAGAACCGTTTCCTTATAAGGTTAGAGACAAAGATGCCCTACAGAGGCATATGGACGCCGATGAGAGGTTGAATAAAATAGATCTTAAAATCAGATACTATGACATTATGCTCAAGTTTCTTGAGGAAGTGATTAAAACTATATCTAATCGCACGTATCAAATAAAGAATGCAATTGAGTGGCATCGATTCCAGGCAGGGTTCAATTAATACAAATAAATATTTTTGTATTGATATGAACTTATGACACACTTGGTTATATCGAAAAAGAATGAAGTTTATCTTCAAATTGAAGCAGAACCACACGTCTACTATGAGTTAAGAGACGCATTTCAATTTGAAGTTCCAAATGCTAAGTTTGCACCAGCATATAAAAATAAATGGTGGGACGGATTCATTTATTTGTTTAATGTCAATACAAAAGAAATATACGTTGGTTTATTAGATAAACTCATAAGATTTTGTGAGCAACACGATTATACTTATGAGTTTCGAAATAATAAGTATTACGGTCTTCCTTTTGAGATAAATGAGCACATCTCAAAAGAAGGGGTCAAAGATTATATGACTTCTATTTGCAAGTATGCTCCCCGCGAATACCAAGTTGAGGGAGTATACGACGCTTTAAGACATAATCGAAAGTTGTTGATATCTCCAACTGCTTCTGGAAAGTCGTTGATGATATATTCGATTGTGAGATATTACGTTGAGAAAGGACAAAATACTCTGATAGTCGTT
>SXGQ01262109.1_pt1 | contig 52220 bp, 43 predicted proteins | sample 3178371 | NCBI WGS metagenome assembly SXGQ01 (sample SAMN11356859, study PRJNA531348) | freshwater metagenome | isolation source: freshwater sample F1-20 | place: China: Fuxian Lake, Yuxi | collected 2017-12-25 | reverse complement strand
CACGAGGTCGCGCGTCGTCGTCTCGCCGACGCCTTCGCTGTTCGCGGCGCGCGTCTCGAGGCGCACGATCTGCTCGCCTTCGAGCCGCAGCTCGGCGGCGTCCTCGATGGTCACGATGCGTTCGCGCGGCCCGAGCGAAGACGAGGCGGCGTTCAAGAGCGTCGTCTTGCCGACGCCCGCTCCGCCGGCGAACAGGATGTTCAACCGTCCACGCACCGCGCCGCGCAGCAGCTCGGCCGAGGCGGGCGCGAGCGCGCCCAGCTCGACGAGGCGCTCGATGGTGAGCGCGCGCCTCGGGAAGCGCCGGATCGACAGCTGCGGCCCGTCGACGGCGAGCGGGGGGATGATCGCGTTGACGCGCGAACCGTCCGGCAGGCGCGCGTCGACCATCGGGCTCTTCTCGTCGATGCGCCGTCCGGCGTTGCGCACGATGCGCTGCACGACATGCAGGAGGTGCGCCTCGTCGCGGAATTCGACCGGCGCCGGCTCGAGCACGCCGCGGCGCTCGACATGCACCTTGCGCGGACCGGAGACGAGGATGTCGCTGACCTCGTCGTCGGCCAGCAGCGGCTCGAGCGGTCCGAGGCGGAACATGTCGTCAAGCACGCCTGACACGAGGCGTTCGCGCTCTCCTGCCGCGAGGTCGCGACCGAGGTCCTGCGCCAAGGCGCGCGCGCGGGCCTCGCACGAGGAGACCAGCACTTCGCGCTCGAGCTTCTCGGCCGCGCCGTAGTCGAGCGCCTGCACCAACTTCTGGTGCAGTTCGCGCCGCAACTCGGCCAGCCGCGCGGCCGTCGTCGCTCCGCTCACTGGACAGCTCCGGCCGCGGGGGGCGGATCCGAGGCGGCCACGCGCGGTTCGTCGGGACGCCGCCACGCGCCGGGACCGCGCAGGGCCTCGAGGCCGAGTTGCTTCAGCCGCACCGCGGCGCCGTCCAGACGCGCCTTGCCATGCAGCTCGCCTTCCATGAACAGCTCCCAGTCGTTCGGCGCCACGTGCAGGTCGCCCGGCAGCGGCAGCATGCGGCCGTCCTCGAGCGGCTCGACCAGCTCGGCCGTGATCATGACCACGAGCTCGGTCTGGTCCTGCTCGTAGCGAACGCTGCGGAACAAGGAGCCCAGCACGGGAACGTCGCCGAGGAAGGGCACCTTCGAGGAGCGCGCCTGGTCCTTGCTGCGCAGCAACCCGGCGAGCGCGAACGACTGGCCGCTGGCCAATTCGACCGTGGTGTTCGAGCGGCGCGTGACGATGCCCGGGATGGTGAAGCCGTTCTGCTTCAGCGCGCCGATCTCGCTCAGTTCGCTGACTTCGGGCGCGACTTCGAGGCGGATGCGGCCTTGGCCGAGGACCTGCGGCCGGAAGTTCAGCCGCACGCCGAACTCCTTGTACTGGATCGTGATCGTGCTGCCGCCGCCGACCACCGAGCCTTGCACGATCGGCACGGGGAACTCGCCGCCGACGAGGAAGGTGGCTTGCTCGCCGCTGACGGCGACGAGGTTGGGTTCGGCCAGCAGTCGCACGTAGCGGTTCTCGGCCAAGGCCTGCAGGTACGCCTCGAGGTTGGCGCTCGGCGCGCCGGCGAAGAGCGTAGTGGCGCTCGACACGGGGCTGCCCGAGGCGTCGAAGGCGAAGTCGGCGGCGCCCACCGAGGAACCGGCCTGCGGCGAGATGGACACCGATTGGAAGGGCGAACCGCCGGGTGCTTGCACGCCGCCGAAGGCCGACGAGCCGCCGACCACGCCGCTGAAGCCCAACTCGCGCAGCGCCGTGCGACTGGCCTCGGCGATCCGCACGCGCAGTTGCACCTGCTGCACGCCGGGGATGTGCGTCAAGTCGATCCACTTGAGGCCGCTCTTCTCCATGTAGGCGCGCAGCAGCTCGGCCGTGCGCACATCGGCGACGCGTCCGCGCAAGGCGACCACGCCGTCGACCTCCTGCACCGTCAAGCTCGCGCCGAAGAGCTCCTTGAGGCGCGTGGCGAGACCGTTCGCGTCGAGGCCCACGACCACGCGACGCACGACGCTGTCGCCCGATTCGAGGCGGAAGACGACATCGGTGGAACCGTGCCCGCGGCCGACCAAGAGCACTTCGCTGGGCGAGACGGGCTTGGCGTCGACCACCGCCGGATCGGCCACGACCACGAGCTCGACGCGCGCGTCGAGGCGCACGAGCGTCGAGCCGCCGACGAGCAGCGCTTCCGCGGGCTTGGCGTCCTGCGCCTTGGCCTCCACGGTGGAGATCCGCGCCAGGGGCGACGCGGAAGCCGACGCCGCGCCGACGCACAGCCACAGCAAGGCCGACACGGTGCAAGTCGTCATGGATCGTGCGCGAGGTTGTTCCATCACTGGTCCTTGGCGGGGAACTCGGTGCGTTCCGCGCGATCGCCGCCCAGCACCTTGACCTCCCATGCGGCCTTCTTCGGCGCGACGGGCGCGGGCTGGGTCGGAGCGACGACGGGAGCCGGCTGGCGCGGCGCGGGCTTCTCCTCGACGCGCGCCTCGACCTTCTCGGCGGCCGCGTCGCGCAGCCACTCGGCGCCGAACACGCTGGCGGTCGTGGCGACGGGCGTGACGGGTTGCTGCGCCGCGGCGCGGTCCTGTTCCGAGCGCAGTGCGATGCCCAGCGTGGCGCGCGAGCTGGCGAGCTCGAGGTCGGCGGCTTGCTGCGGCGTCACGGCGAGCGTCAGGGCCAAGCGACGCGACGAACCGCGACGCTCGGCGCCATCGGCGGCGCCCACGGCGTCATCGTTGACCGCCAGCACCTTGGCCGCCTCCAACACCGTGCGCGTCAGCGCCTCGCGCGCGGGCCCGGAGCGTCCCGGCACCTCGAAGGTCGCCAACACATCGACCATCGCGCCCGGGTACAGCACGACCTCGGGACCGGTGTCGCGCAGGCTGATCGTGATGGCGCGTTGGCCGCTCGGCAGCAGGTTGGCGATCGCCGCGCCCGAGAGGCGCGTTGTCAAGTTCACTTCACGCAGCGGCTGGCCCTTGGCGAGCGGCGCCACCAACGCGCGACCCAGCGCCTCGGAGCTGGAGGCGAGTCCGGCGTCGACGCCCTCGGGCGCGTTCGCCCAAGCCAGGTCCTGCGCCACGAGCTTGCGTCCGGCCGGCAGGTCGCGCGCCGCCACGATGTGCTGACGCGCGCCCGCGCCACGCGCGGTTTGGTCGGGCGAGGTCAAGGACTGGAGCAGGCCCACGAGCAGGGCCGCCACGGCCGCGACGGCGAGGCCGACGAGGAGCATGCGTGAATTGGTCATGGCAAGGGCTGGGTGCGGGGTCGTGGTGCGGTTCGTGGGGGATGCGTGGCGAAGTTCCAAGTCCGCGCGGCAGGGCGCGCGCGACGGATGTCCGGGCGTCAGGGATCGGGCTCCTTGACCATGGAGGCGCGCCCCACCAGTTCTTGCGGCAGCGGCATCAAGTTGGCGAGCCCCAGCAGCCGGTTGGACCGGTACGGGGCCGCGACGCGCACGCTGATCGGCAGGCCGGGCGGCACGAGCCCCGGATCGCCGGGCTCGATCGCCACCGTGGCGTCGACGATGCCCGCGTCGTCCAAGGCGGCGAGCACGCGCGCCTCGACCTCGCCGGCGGTGGCGCCATGCAGGGCCGCGACGCGCGCTCCCTCGCGCGCCGCGTGGTCGGTCTGGATGCTGCGCAGGATCGCCCAGCCGTACTCGAAGCCGGCGAAGATGACGATCAGCAGCAGCGGCAGCGCGATGGCGACTTCGATGGTCTCCACTCCGCGTCGCCTGGGGTGCGCGCGAGTTGCGAGGACGCGATGGTGCTGGGCGAACTTCACAGGATCGCTCCGTAGGTGTTCCAGTACCACCAACTGGCGATGGTTCCCACGAGGATCGCGGGGGCGTAGGGCATCCAATGGTCGGGCCGTTCGACCTGGTCGGTCGGCTCCGGCGCGGCGTTGGTGGTCACTCCCGAGCGCAGCACCTTGCGGAACTCGAGTCGAGTCATGGTCACGCCGTGCAGGATGGTGATCGGGACGGCGCCGAGGCCGAGGCGCTTGATCGTCATGATCATGCTCCAGACGAAGCCCGCGAAGGTGACCCCGAGCACCAGCACGACTGCCGGGTCCGATCCGACCCAGGCACCCATGGCGAGCATCAGCTTCGCGTCCCCCGCGCCGCCGCCGGCGAGGATGTAGGCGCCGATGAAGATCCCGCCGCAGATCAGGGCGCCCAGCAGCGCGTCGCCTACGCCGGACAGCCCGCCTTGGATCCCCCAATACGACACGCCCAGGGCGAACAGCGGCAGCGTCAGCCAATTGGGGATGCGCATCGAGCGCAAGTCCGTGCGCGTCGCCACCAGGCACGCGACCAACAGCAGCACCCACACCCAAGCCGGGGGGCCCGAGGGTAACGCCGAGGTGGATTCGAGCAACGCAAGGGCGGATGTCATGGAAATCCGATTGGTGCCGAGCTTGGGAACGGACGCAGGGACATCGGACGGGTGAGGTGAGCCGTCATCGGCCTCCCAGCAATGGTACTCTTCATGCCGGAAGCCGAGCCGCCCCTTTCCTGAAGATGGTCATTCCCCAGCACCTCGCAAGTCGACCCGTGGGGGGGCATTCTCGCGCCGGGGTGGCCTCCATCAAGATCGTCGTGGCCTTGCCGGTCGTGATGATGCTCAGCTGGCTGGGGGCGGAGGTAGGTTTGGCCCTGCGGGCCTACACACAAGCCAAGACGGCCGCAGACGCCGTGGCGTTGGCCGCGGCGGCTCGCTTCCCGGACGGTCCGGAGGCGGCCGTGACAGACGCCTTGGCCGCAGCCGGCGCCAATCGCGGGCCCAACGGTCCGGTGGTCGTGCAAGTGATCGACGGCAAGGCGGGTGGGGGCGATCTGCTGTTCGGCGAGTGGGATGCCCAGACGCGCCAATTCACCCCATTGCCCGAAGGCGGTCCGGCCGTGCGCGTGCGCGTGCGCTTCGCCGCGGACCACCCCAATGGCCCGGTGGGCCTAGTCTTGGGCGGGTTGTTCGCCAACGGCCCCTTCAGCATCGAACGCAGCAGCGTCGCGGTGCACCGGCCTGCGCGCCACACGACCAGCTTGTTGGTGCAGGATCCGGCGGCGGGCGCCATCGCTCTGGCGGGCGAATCCAGCTTGCGCAGCGCCGGCGGCATCTCGGTGGCCTCGTCCGATGTCCGTGCCGTGTCGGTGTCGGGCTCCAGCCAACTGGTAGCGCCCATCGTGCGTATCGCAGGCGATCTGGATCCGGCAAGCGAGGCGCGCATCGACGGCCGGGTCGTCGCCGACTATGACGTGCCGGCCGATCCCAAGGCCGCCGTGCCGCTGCCGGCTTGGAGCTCCGGCCCGGCCCTTCCCATCGGACACGACAACGTGTCCCTGACGCGCGTCGCCCCGGGTCTGCACACGGGGCTCGAAGCCAGCGGCGGGCGCATCGTCTTGACCGCTGGACTGCACCAGTTCGACGGTTCGATCGTGCTCTCGGGCAACGCCGAGCTGTACCTCGATGGTGCCACCATCCAGCTCGGCGACTTCGTCGGCTTGCAGTTGACCGGCGCCAGCCGCCTGGTCGGCGAGCCCATGACCGGGTTGCCCGGTTGGGGGCGCACATGGGCCCTGCAACGCAGCTTGGCGTCCACATGGATGATCTCCGACCTCGCGAGCATCCAAGCCGAGGGACGGTGCTACGCGCCCACGGCTGATGTGGTGCTCGAAGACGCGGCGCAGGTGGCCATTGGGCCCGCGATCTTGCATGGCATCGAGTTGCAGGGCTTGTCCGAGGCCAGCTTCGACGGCCGCCTGCCCGAGATCGACGAAGAGCCGCAGCCCGGCCGGGCCAGCTTGGTGCGCTGAGAGACAGCGCGCTGTCGAGCGCCTTCCACGTGCGCGCCAGTGCCGCGTAAGTTATTTCCGGTAAACGATTTACGTCTATTCTTCTGCATTTCCTGTCTGAGCCGGTTGGAGTTCTGCCGCAGGCGTGTCTCGGGAAGTGTCCGGCGCGGCAGCGACGGCCACCCACGGCGGGTGGCGGCTCTCGAGGGCCGGGCGAACCCTCCCCGAATCCAAAGGAATGCCTGCCATGTTCTCCTCCCTGCAACGTCTCGCGGTCCTCTCCCTCGCCTCGCTCGCTCTCGTCGCATTGTCGACCACGGCCAAGGCGCAGTCGCTGATCACCAAGTCGCAGCGCGAACTCGTCATCCTCCAAGCCGACCTCGGCGGCGACTTCATGTACGAGTTCATCGAAGACCAAGGCGTCAACGCGGCCGTCGCGCAGTTGGCGCCGGCCTACAACCGCGTGCGCGTGGTGCGCGACGACCAAGCGTCCTTGAGCGGCCTCGTCAACGCGCTCAGCGCCTCTACCATCCTCGCCAACGTGCGTGCCGTCGACCTAGTCATCATGACGCACGGTTCCGACTGGGTCAGCGACTCGGGCTGGGACGAGTGGATGGTCTTCTCCAACGAAGAGTGGCGCTCGACCCTCGAGGTCAGGAACCGCCTGCAGTCGAGCCTCACCGCGGCGCAACGCTCCAAGCTGCGCATGGTGTTCAGCACGGCTTGCTACAGCTCGTCGCACAGGAACCAATGGATCGAGGCGGGCTTCAAGTGCGCTTCGGGTTCGGTAGGCGTGTACGCCGACTCGGCCGCGAGCTTCCTGCCCTTCCTGTCGACGTGGGCTTCGGGCGCCAATGCTCCGCTCCTGCCCTTCCTGCCCGACCCGCGCAGCACGCAGACCTTCCAGGTCGCCGTCAACGCCGCCAACGTAGCCGACCCGATGCGCAACTGGGACAACGCCGCCCGCGCCTACTACCTCGCGATCTTCCGAGCCGATGTCGCGTTCGACGTCAACAGCTGGCGCCACACGAGCTTCTCCTCGAACGCGGCGCGCAACTTGACGATCGCGAAGATGTTCTGAGTCATGGCGAAGGCGGCGACCATGCCGCGCGCAGCACCAGCCGCGGGGGCGACCCTGCGGCTGGTTGCATGTCGCGGGCTCGGATCGCGCCGGCACGAGCGGTCTTGGCCGAGACTTGGCTTGCCTTGCGAGCGCGGTGCCGGAGGATGAATTCCATGCGCGCCGCACAATACACCCAGCCTGACGCACCCCTGAGACTCGTCGACTTGCCCGTGCCCACGCCTGGGCCGGGCCAAGTGCTGGTGCGCATGCACGCCAGCGGCGTCTGCGGCACCGACATCCATGTGTGGCACGGGCACTTCCCGGTGACCGCGCCGCTCGTCCTCGGCCACGAACCCGTGGGCGTGGTCGAGGTCCTCGGCGCGGGCGTGCAAGGCTTGAAGGTCGGCGATCGCGTGGGAGTGTCGTGGGTGCAGCGCGGTTGCGGCGCCTGCGGCCAGTGCCAGCGCCACAAGGAGCTCTACTGCGACGCGGCGACGACTTGGATGACGCTGGTTGGCGGCCACTGCGAGGACATGCTGGCCGAGGCGCGCGGCTGCACCTTGATTCCCGCGGGCGTCGACTGGGCCGTCGCCGCGCCCATGTTCTGCGCTGGCTACACGGTGATGAGCGGCTACCGCAACGCGCGCGCCAAGGCGGGCGAGCGCGTCGCCGTCGTCGGCATCGGGGGCCTCGGCCACCTCGCCGTGCAAGTCGCCAAGGCCATGGGCCACGAGGTGGTCGCCATCACGGGCAGCGCCGACAAGCGCGCCGAGTCGCTCTCCTTCGGCGCCGACGAGGTGTTGGTCGTCAAGGAGCACGCCGGGCTGGAGCTCGCCGCCATGGGTGGCGCGGACATCGTCTTGTCGACCTCCAACTCGATGCGCCACAACTCGCAGGTGCTCGCCGGGCTGCGCCACGAAGGCCGGCTCGTGACCATGGCGGTGGGCGGAGAACCCATCGCCGTCGATCCGATGCTGATGCTGCTGAAGCAGCTTTCCGTCGTGGGATCGATGCAGGACGAGCGCCAGGACATGGTCGAGGTGCTCGCCTTGGTGGCGGCGGGCAAGGTCAAGCCCAAGCTCGAGTTGTACGGGCTCGACGAGATCAACACGCTCATGGAACGCCAGCGCGACGGCAAGGTGCGCTACCGCGGCGTGATCGAGCTCGCGCGTTGAGTCGCGGAGCGCGATTCAGTCGCGCGCGAAGGCGAAGTCGAACTCGTAGGGCACGACACCAAGGCGCAGCGCCAGGCGCGCGCGCAGTCGAGGCCGCGCCGCGACACGGAAGTCGTGGAACACGACCTTCTCGGCTAGCTCCAAGCTCTCGCGCGCGACGAGCACCTCGTGCAAGGCGGGCCGTTCGTCCCCGTCGTCGTCGCGGTACACCACGAAGGTGGCGCGCTCGATGCGCTCCAGCCCCGGCGGCACGCGCGCGCCGATCCAGGCCATCGAAAGCTCGGCGGTTCCGTTCTCCGACCTGACCTTGGCACGGCGCGCGATCAGCTCCGGCGCTTCGATCAACTCGCGCGAGCTGCCCGCCGGCCAGCGCGTGGTGGAGCAGCCGGCGGCGAGCAGCGCCAGCGCCGCCGTGCACGCGCCTCGACCGTCAAGCAAACTTGACGACCGCGGTCCTTTCGTGCGCTGTGTGGCGTGCATGGTCGCGTTCGCCGCGTCGGCTTGGTGGCTCGCGTCGGCTTGCTGGTTCCCGGCGACTCAGTAGTTCTTCGCGAACAACACGCGGCGCGCGCTGGGCGCGCCGGTCTTGATGCAACGACCCGGCTCGAGCGCCGGACCCTGGCCGTCGTACGGCAGGCAGCGGATGGTGGCCTTGGTGGCTTCCTTGATCGCCTTCTCCGTCGCGCCGGTGCCGTCCCAGTGCGCGTGCACGAACTTGGAGCCCTCGCCCTTGAACACCGCGACGAACTCGTCCCAGGTGTCGACGACGACCGTGTTCGCCTCGCGGAAGGCCAGCGCGCGCTCGTAGAGGAAGCGCTGGAACTCGTCGAGGATGCGGCCGACGGCCACGCCCAGGTCCTGCATCGAGAGCGTTTCCTTGACCGCCTTGCCGTTGGCGTCGAGCGGCGCGATGCGGCGCTTGGCCATGACCGTGCCCGCGGCGAGATCGCGCGGTCCGAGTTCGATGCGCAGCGGGACACCCTTGCGCTCCCACTCGTAGTACTTGTCGCCGGGACGGAGGTTGTCGCGGTCGTCGACCTTCACGCCGAGACCGTCCTCGCGCAGCTCCTTGGCCAGCTTGTGCGCCGCCTCGCAGACCTGCGCCTTCTCCGCATCGCTCTTCCAGATCGGCACGAACACCACGTGGATCGGCGCCAGGCGCGGCGGCAGCACGAGGCCGTCGTCGTCGGAGTGCGCCATCACGACCGCGCCGACGAGGCGCGTGGAGACGCCCCACGAGGTCTGCCAGACGTGCTCGCGCGCGCCCTGCTGGTTCTGGAAGGTGACGTCGAAGGCCTTGCCGAAGTTCTGGCCGAGGTCGTGGCTCGTGCCGGCCTGCAGCGCCTTGCCGTCCTGCATCAGCGCCTCGATGCAGCGCGTCTCGACCGCGCCGGCGAAGCGCTCGTTCTCGGTCTTCACGCCCTGGATCACGGGCAGCGCCATCACCTCGTGCGCGAAATCGCGATACACGTCGAGCATGCGCGCGACCTCCTCCTGCGCCTCTGCGTGCGTGGCGTGCGCGGTGTGGCCTTCCTGCCACAGGAACTCGCCGGTGCGCAGGAAGAGCCGCGTGCGCAGCTCCCAGCGCATCACGTTCGCCCACTGGTTCAACAGCATCGGCAGGTCGCGGTACGAGTCGATCCACTTCTTGAAGAAGTGGCCGATGATCGTCTCCGAGGTCGGGCGCACCACGTAGGGCTCCTCGAGCTCGTTCTTGACGCTGATCTTGCCGTCGTGGGCCTTGAGACCCGAGTGCGTGACGACGGCGCACTCCATCGCGAAGCCTTCGACGTGCTGCGCTTCCTTGGCGAGGACGGAGAGCGGGATCAGCAGCGGGAAGTACGCGTTCTGGTGCCCGGTCTCCTTGAAGCGCCGGTCGAGGTCGGCCTGCATCTTCTCCCACACGGCGTAGCCGTGCGGCTTGATGACCATGCAGCCGCGCACGACCTCGGCCGCTTCGGCGAGCCCTCCTTCGCGCACGACGTCCTGGTACCACTGCGCGTAATCCTGCGCGCGGGGTGTGATGCGAGCTCCGGCCATGGCTTCCTCGGTTCTTGGGCCACCCGTCGCAGGCCCCCCCATTGGGGCCGGCCGGCGGCACGCAGGGCGGCAAGGGTAGGGGACGCCCACCGCCCCCGCCACAGACCTCCACGCCCGTCGCTGTCGTGTTGGGGTGGCCCGGAGACGGGAAGAGCGCCGAAAGCTCGCGAGGGAACTGCAGGACCTCCCATTTTCAGCCGACAAGCCATCCTGTCCTAGGGGGCCGCGACTCGGCCGTCCGCGGTAGACTCCCGGCGCAAGTCCAAAAAGGCGCGCCAAGACGGCCCAAACGACCGTCCAAGTCGCCCGACCCCGAATCCGCCCGCCTAGGTACTCCTGATCATGAGCCTCGCCACCCAAATCCGTCCCGAGATGACCATGGAGCAGATCATGGACATCGCGCCCGCCGCGCAGCGCGCGCTGTTCCAGCGCTACCACGTGGGCGGCTGCAGTTCGTGCGGGTTCCAGCCGAGCGACACGCTGGCGCAGGTCTGCAAGGACCACAACATCCTCGACATCAACGAGGTCGTGCGCACGATCGTCAACGCGCAGGAGGCCGACGCCAAGCTGCAGGTCGCCTGCGCCGAGGTGAAGGGTTGGCTCGACGCGGGCGAGCGCTTCCTGTTCCTCGACGTGCGCATGCCCGAGGAGCTGCTCCAGGCGAAGATCGCCCAGTCCGAGCCGCTCGACTACGACAACCCCGGCAAGTACATGGAGCTGCCGAAGGACTCGAAGATTGTGTTCCACTGCAAGAGCGGCGTGCGTTCGCTCGACGTGGCCGCGTACTTCAAGGGCCACGGCTTCACCAACGTCTGGTCCATGCGCGGCGGCATCGACGAATGGAGCCGCGCGATCGACCGCGCCGTGCCGGCGTACTGACGCACACACGCACACCACCGGCGCCAGTCGGTGGCGGACGCACCGAGCGTCCAAGCACTGCGATTCATTTCGCAGCCCGGCGCGCCCGACTGCCCTCGGACGCGCCAGGCGACGGCGGACTGCCCCCGCCGTGGCCCGCGGGTCGGCCACCCCGACCGGCGCTTTCGGCGCGGCCGCCTCCCTGCCCGGAGGCGGCCGCGCTCCTCTTCCCGCCGAGGCTCGCGCCCCGATCGGCCGGCTCGCGTTGCGCCATGGCCCGCCAAGTCGCATCCTTTCCCGGTGCGCGCGGCCGCTCGGCCGCGACCCGATATGGCCGCGGACCCCACATCGAACAAGCCCGGTCGCACGGCCGCGAACGCCACGCCGCGCCGCACCGAGCTGGTGCTGACGACCTACGAGAATCCGCGTTCGCTGGCGTTGTGCCTCGAATCCGTCGGACGGCAGGTGGTGGCCTGCGATTCCATTTGCGTCGCCGACGACGGGTCCGGGCCCGAGACCAAGGCCGTGATCGAGGCCTTTCGCGCCGCGCGGCCGGACTTGCGGCTGCGCCATCTTTGGCACGAGGACCTTGGCTTCCAGAAGTGTTCGATCCTGAACAAGGCCATCGCCAGCTCCGAGGCCGAGTTCCTCGTGTTCATCGACGGCGACGTGCTGATCCACCCCATGTTCGTGGCGCGGCACCTGGAACTCGCGCGACGCGGGCGTTGGTCCACCGGCAGCTTGATCCGTCTGGACGCACCCGCGACGGCGGCGGTGACGACCGAGCTCGTGGCGAGCGGCGTGGTCTTCGATCGCGATTGGCTGGGCGAGCAGCGAGCCTTCGATCGCTTCTCGACTTGGCTCAAGTCGGCGCCCTGCCCCAAGTGGCTCTCGAACCTGCTCGAGCTTTGCTGGCCGACGCGCCGCTCGCTGTGCGGAGCCAACTGGTCGGCGTGGCGCGACGACATCCTCGCGGTGAACGGCTTCGACGAGACCATCACCTACGGCGGCCTCGACAAGGAGCTCGGCGACCGCATGCGCAACGCGGGCATCCCCGGGCGCCACTTGCGCTTCAGCGCGCCACTCGTGCACCTCGACCATTCGCGTCCCTACGCCGACGGCAAGAAGAAGAAGCGCAACAAGGACTGGATCCACGAAGTGCGCCGCAGCGGCGTCAGCTGGACCAAGCACGGCATCGTCAAGGCCGAGGGACGCCCGACTTGAACGGCCTCGAGGCCAGCGTGGTGGTGCCGACCTACAAGGACTGGGATGCCTTGCAGGAATGCCTCGACGCCCTGGCCGCGCAGACCGCCTGCGCGGAGCGTTTCGAGGTGCTGGTGGCGAACAACAACGCCGACCCACTTCCGCCCTCCGGCTTGCGCCTGCCCGCCAACGCGCGCATCGTGCACGTTCCCGCTCCAGGCTCGTACGCGGCGCGCAACGCAGCCCTGCGCGAGGCGCGCGGCGAGGTGCTGTTCTTCACCGACAGCGACTGTCGTCCGGAACCGGAGTGGATCGCGGCTGGCCTCGCTCGCATGGCCGGCTTGGGCGAACTCGACCGCATCGCCGGGCATGTTCAGCTAGTCAGCCGCGAACCGCGCTGGAACCTGTGGGAACTCTACGATCGCTCGACATGGTTGCGCCAAGAGGACTACGCGCGCGCTGGTTGGGCCGCCACCGCCAACCTCGTGACGCGTCGCTCGGCCTTCGATCGCGTGGGTGCCTTCGATGCAGGGACCTACTCCGGCGCCGATCGCGAGTGGAACCTGCGCGCCCAGCGCGCAGGTGGGCGCATCGCCTGCGCTCACGAGGTGCGCGTGCTGCATCCAGCGCGCGCAAGCTTCGCCGAGTTGGCCAAGAAGCAACGTCGCACCTACGGCGGGCGCCACGCCTTGCTCGCCTCTCGAAGCTGGCGCAGGCTGGTGCCGCCACTGAACTACCTCTTGCCACCGTTGAAGTCCGCGCGACGAGTTCTGCGGCAACGCGAGCTCGCGTGGCGGCACAAGCCGCTGGTCTTCCTCGTGGCTTGGCTGCTGCGCCTGTTGGGCCTGTGGGAGAGGTTGCGCCTGCTCGTCCAAGGAACCACGACGCGTCGCGCCTGACGATCCTCGAGTACCCCGGCCCCCGCGTGGTCGCTACACTCCCGCGCAGCGACGGCATGGGCAGGTCTTCCGACAAGCGTGGTTTGGCCAAGGCGATCATCGGGCTTTTGACCCCGTTTCGATCAGGCGTGCCATCCAAGCGCATCCGCGTGCTCGACGAGCAGTTGCGCGCGGAACGCGCGGCGACCTTGGCGGGAATGGCGGAGTTCCAGCGCCTGAAGACCGGTTGCGAAGGCACTTCGCCGCTGCTGCGCCGGAACGTGCACAGGTTGGAGAAGGGCCTGTGCATGCCTGATCGCAGGTCGGTGTTCGGCATCGAGTACATCGACGACACGGTGGCCTTGTACGCGCGCTTGGCCGCCCAATCGGACGCCGACGCCATCGAGGTCCAGTGGGCCGCCGATGTGCTGGCCCGCTACTTCTCCGTGGTGGACTTGAAGGACCCTCGGCTCGCCGCGGCCCACGCGGCGTGGTCCGCCGTGCCCAGGCGCTCGACCGGCTCGCCTGAGCACGCACCTTATCCCGAGCGCGAGCTGCCGGCCTATGTCGCCGCCCAAGGCGCTCCGGTGGGCTACCCGTCGTTCCTGGCCCTCGTCCGCGCGCGGCGCTCGCAGCGCTGGTTCCAGGACAAGCCCGTCGCCCCCGAGGATCTCGAGGCCGCGGTGGCCGCCGCGCTGCAGGCTCCCAGCGCGTGCAACCGCCAGCCTTTCACGTTCCACTGCGCCCTGCGTCGCGACCTCATCCGGGACATGGCGGCGCTGCCGCTGGGCACGGCCGGCTTCGGCGCGGACCTGCCCGCCCTGGCATGCGTCGTCGGCGACCTCTCGATGTACGCGGAGCCACGCGATCGCCATCTCGTGCACATCGACTCGTCATTGGCCGCGATGCAGTTCATGCTGGCACTCACCACGCTTGGTCTGGGCTCCGTGCCGATCAACTGGCCGGACCTGCCCGACAACCACGAAGCCATGCGCCGTCTCCTAGGCCTCGCGCCCCACCAAGTGCCGATCATGCTCATCGGAGTGGGCCATCCCAAGCCGGATGCCATGATCCCGTACTCCGGCAAGCGCTCGGTCGCGAGGGTCCTGCGCATCCATGGTTGACATCGTCGTCGACATCCAAGGCGTCTGGTTGCCCAACAAGGGCGCGGAGCTCATGGCTCGCGCCACGGTGGACGAGTTGGGCCGACGGTTGCGTGGCGCTCGCTTCACATCGCCGGCGCAAGGTCCCGATGCCGCCCGCGCCGCCCTGGGCATGCCTTCGCGCCCGGCCCGTTCGCCCGGCAAGGAGCGCTTGTTGCGTCTCGTGGGGCTGGGGCCGCGCCACACGCATGTGGTGGACATCTCCGGCTTCGGTTACGGCGACTATTGGGGGCCCAAGAAAGCCAAGCAGCGCGCGGGGGCCGCGATCCGCGCCGGGCTGCCGACCTACTTGCTCCCGCAGGCCTTCGGTCCCTTCAGCGAGCCCGGTCTCGTGGCCGAGATGCGCCGCATCGTCGCTGGCGCGCGCTTCATCGGTGCTCGCGATCGGGCGTCCCTCGAGCACCTGCGTTCCTTGGGCGTGTCGCGCGAGTTGCGCGCCCATCCCGACATCACCATCGGACTCGACGCCTCCAAGCGCCGCATCGAACGTCCCGCGGGACCGTATGCGTGCCTCGTTCCCAACGCGATGACGGTGCGGTCAGGTGCGCTCGACGAGGCCGCGCTGGTCGACTTGTACGCTCGCTGCGCCAAGATCTGCCGCGAGGCCGGCGTGGAGCCGATCGTGGTGCTGCACGAGCCCGAGGCCGACGAGCGCTTGGCCCGCCAGTTGGTGGAGCGTGCAGGTGGACTGCGGGTCGTGGCATTGGAAGACGCCTTGGACATCAAGGCGCTGCTGGCTGGCGCGCGTTGCATCGCGACGGCTCGGTTCCATGGACTGGTGAGCGGCCTCTCCTCGGGCGTGCCGAGCCTCGCCATCGGCTGGTCCCACAAGTACGAGGAGCTGCTGGCGGACTTCGATTGCCCGGAGTTGCTCTACGCAGGTGATCCGCAAGCGTTCGTCGCTCGGATGGAGACGATCCTGCGGCCTGATGGCGCCGTGGAACTCGCAGCGCGCATTGGCGCCGCGGCGAGCCGGCACAAGGCGGCCCTGTCCGCGCTGTGGGACGATGTCGCCGAGGACATGCTCCGCACCAGCCGTTAGGTGTGGCGCACACATGGCGCCCGACTCGCGCTTCTGCTTTCGTCAAGGCCTGTGGCCGAGCGGAGCTGGATGGACACGGGAGGGTGCATCAGTCGCAGAACCGCGAAGCACCCTCCTCGCGCGAGCCGTTCGATCGGATGCGGATGCGTTGGACGCGCGTGGCCGCCAGGCATCTGCGCCTGCTGCGCTGCGAGCCGAGCGCCCGCGTCGAGATCGCTCCGCGTTCCACCAATCCAACCAGCCTTGTTCGCTCGCTGGCGCGAACATGCGTTTCGATGATGCGTGCGCCGACCCTTGGACACACTTGATTCGACCCCAGTCGGCTGCATAGGTTGAATCTCGGGCGCGGAATTCCATCCGCGCGGTGTGCGAGGACATTGGCCACGCACTCGAAGAAGTCGAAGTGCTTGGTGCAGGAGAATTGCCGCATGGACACGTTGGATGCCACCGTCGTCGTGCCCACCTACAACGACTGGGAAGGAGTGCAGCGATGCCTGGACGCCTTGGCCAACCAGAGTCTGGCCCCGTCGCGCTTCGAGGTGGTGGTGGCCAACAACAACCAAGAGCCCGCGCCACCCAGTGGGTTGCGTCTGCCGCCCAACGCCCTCATCGTGCACGTCCAGCAACCGGGATCCTACGCGGCGCGGAACGCCGCCTTGGTGCACGCCAAGGGTCGGGTTGTGTTCTTCACTGATGGCGATTGCCTTCCGGAGCGTGATTGGCTGGATGTGGGGCTGTCGCTGATGCAAGGACGCGCACCGCTCGACAGGGTCGCTGGCGCCGTGGAGTTCACGAAGAAAGGCGCGGAGTGGACCGCGGTGGAGTTGTACGACAGCCTGCATTGGATGAAGCAGGCGGAGTACGCCGCGGCTGGCTGGGCGGCAACGTCGAATCTCGTGGTATTCAAGCGCGCCTTCGATCTCGTCGGGCCGTTCAGGACCGACCTCTATTCAGGCGGGGACCGCGAGTGGGGCGAGCGCGCCAGCGTGGCCGGCGGCACCATCGCCTTCGCGCCAGGCCTCAGGATCAGGCACCCCGCGCGCGCGACACTTGCCGCCTTGGTGCGCAAGCAGCGACGCGTGGATGGAGCGCGCTTCCTGAGAGAGCGGAAGCGTGGTTGGCGCCTCTACGCGCCTCCTCTGAGGCGCATGCTGCCGTCGATTCGAGCCACTCGCCGGTTGCTGCGGATGAATGAACTCGACCTGTTCCGCCGGTTGCAGCTATGCGGCATTTCATGGCTGCTGCGGGCAGTGGTAGTGCTCGAGCGCACGCGGCTCGCGTACTCGTCGAGGCATGCGGTCAGGGACTGAATCCAGCCGCGCTGGATGGGCGCGGCTAGGATTTCGCGTGTCGGCGCCGCGCGCGCCAGCGCTCTTGCAGCCTGCGCGCGAAGAGCCGCAGCTTGTTCGAGGCTTCGGATCCGTGGTAGCGGCCCTTGCTGGCATGGCGCAGGCGCGAGACGCCGGGCAGGTCGATGGGGACCCCGTGGGTGCCGAGGATCCAGCGGAAGGCCGTGTCCTCGCGGCACTTCTGGAACTCGCGCTCGGCGCGCTGATAGCACGAGATGTCGCGGCAATAACCGAGGGCGCGAGCCACGTCCCCGTGGGTGATCTGCAGCGGACCCTTGGCCTTGGTGGCGATCGTGGAGCTGAACTCCAACTCGCCGGATGGCTGGCGCAGGCGCGGCTCGGCTTCCCCGGCGAGCGCCGCGTCGTCCAGCAGCGTTGTCAAATTCTCTTGACGCGGGTACACGAGCGGTTCGACGCGGCCCTGCAGGGCGCGACCGAGCGCGTCGAGGCAGCCTTCGCCGAACAAGAGATCGCAATCGGTGAACCAGATCCAGTCGGCCCGCGTCGCCAGCGCCGCGTGGTTGCGGCCGATCGAACGGCGGAACAAGTGCTCCTTGGCCAGCGCCCGCCACTGCCAGCGCACGTTGGCCGGCTCCTGCTTCGCGGCGACCTCGAGGAGACGCGCCGTGCGTCGATCCTCCCGGCAGAAGTACACCGTCATGGTCGCTTCCACTTCGCGCGGTGGATGCAGCACCAGCGAACCGAGCTGGTGCTCGAGCAGGTGGGAGTAGTTCCAGCAGTGGCTGACGATCTCGATGCGGAGCCTGCCGCCCTTCGCCTGCGGCTCGAATTCGGTGCGCGGCCAGAACCCGCGGATGGGCAGCCAGCCCGATGCGGCCCAGCGCATCAACCAGCCCTGCAACCCGTGCAGCGACGAAGGTGGAGCCACGCCCAGCTCCGGCGGGGCGATGTCGCGCGCGTCTGGAACGCGGCTCGCGGCATCGGGCATGCGCGCGACGCTGTCGGTGGTGTCGTGGGCCATGCGCCGATCGCGGCGCAGTCTAGCAGCCTCGCGCCGCGCCTCAGCGCGGGCCTTGCACCAAGCCCAGTCGGCGGTCGACTTCCACGACCAGGGTATGGTCCTTGTGGCGCAGCACCAGCGCGGCGTCCTGGTCCGGCACGCCGCGGGCGTCGAAGCGCACGAGGCCCGCGTCGGGGACGCTCGTCGCGTCGAAGCGCACGCCTTCGAACACGGCGTCGGAGTCGAGGCGCCGCACGGGGAGCGCGTCGTCCGGGGCGAGCGCGATCCAGCCGCGCCCGTCCGGGGCGAAGGACAAGGTCGCCGGCCGGCCTTGGCTGATGGCGCGCGACTGCAGGAGGCGCAGGTCGTCGGCCAGGAGATCCGCGGCGCTCGACAAGCTCACCTCGGGGCGGCCGAAGTGCAGCGAGATCGCCAAGGCGGCGACGAGCGTCGTCGCCACCAGCGCGAGCAGCAGCTCCAGCAAGGTGAAGCCACGCCCTGCATGGCGGGTCGAATCGCGCTTGTCGTGCACGGGTGCGTCCATGGTTCACATCTCGTAGTAGGCGCGCCCGGCGTCCGGGCCCGCGCCGCGGCAGTTGGCGCGCAGCTCGCCGGTGGAGGGCTTGTACAGCCAGCCGCTGCCGTCGTCGGCTTGCGCGGGCCAAGGCTCGTCGTTGGCGAGGAAGCGCACGTCCGAGCGACCATTGATCGGGTTGGCGGGCACGCCGCGTTCGAGCCGCGCGTGCGCCGCGTCGTCGAAGGCGTGCAGCGCTCGCGACGAGGCGTAGGCGCGCTCGAACCACTTGCCGTCGACGCTGCTGTCGGCGCCTTGGCCCGGGTTGGTGCCATGCTTGGCGCGGTAGGTCTCGATGACGGCGCGCAACTCGTCGAGCCGCCACGACAGCTCCGCTTGCGCGCGTTGCGCGCGCAACGCGTCGAGGTCGCGCTTCTCGGCCGGCGCTTGCGCGACATACAGCACGAGGCCGGCGACGCAGGTGAGGACCGTGCAGAGCACCGCGCGCTGCGAGTTGCGCGAGGATGGGTGCGGGTTCCGCGGTGGGGTTGGATGGGCCATGTTGCGGGGGACGGGGGCTGGCTGGAAAGTCCTTCCGCCTATCGGCCCGCGCCGCCACAGACCTTGAGCCGCCGGGCGTCGGGCGCCCGAATGGCCATGGAGTGCGTAGGTCGCGTCCCGGACGCCGCCGGGCCGAAGGTGGTTCCGCGCTCCGTCGCGCGGGCTCAGCGAGCCAGTTCGTCGAACAGCCGCCGCGCCGCCCCTGCGCGGGGGTCGTGGACCATGGCGGTCGCCCAATCCATGGTGAAGCGCGCGTTGATCTCGCTGAGCGGGTTCAGGACTTCGCGCCCGCCGGCCTTGTAGGTCCAGGCGTCGATGCCGTACGGGCCGCGGTAGCCCTCCGCCGCCAAGGCGCGACCCACGCGCTCGAGGGTGTGCGCCAGGCGGTTGTCCAGTTCGCTTGACAACTCGCCCGCCTCGGCGCGCAGCGTGTCGATCCAGGCGCCGTCCTTCCCGACGCGTTGGAAGCAGGGCGCCGACACGACCACGCCGCCGTCGGAGCGCACCCAGCCGGATCGGGTGTGTTCTCGCGCGAGCTCCTGCCATGGCTCGACCACCATCGGCCCGAGGCGCAGGCTGGCGACGAGCCAGGCGTGTTCGGCCTCGTCCGGCCGGCCGGCGCGCAGCTTGCGCCGCCCGCGTCCCGCGGCCCCGAACGCGCGGCGCGCAAGCCACCCGAGTGGCGCGGGGCGCGAGAGGATGGACAGCGCCGAGTCGAGGTCGTGCACGATGTGCTTCTCGAAGGCGTCCTCGCGGAACTCGTCGCGCAGGCGCGCGCCGAAGTCGCGGCGGTTGACGCGTTGCAGGACTTCGAGCCCGGGCGACTCGCAGCCGACGGCGCCGGCGGCCGCCAGGATGCGCAAGGCGCTTGGCGTGGGCAGCCAAGCCGTCCCGCGCAGGCCCTGTGCGCGTCGCGCCCCGCTCGAGAGGTCGCCCTCGTCCAGCACGATGTCGCCGGGGCGCACCAGCGAGCCGAGCAGTCGTCGCGACTGCGTGGCCACGATGGCCCGCAGCTTGTCGGTCGGTTGGTAGCCGCGCGGCACCTCGAGCTCGTGCTCGGCGTCGAGGTTCAGCACCCACGCTCGCGGCGGGAGTTCGACCAGGCGCTCCATGCCAAGAGGATCAGCGCGCGCGCCGCGGCGATGGCTGGAGTGCCGGCGCAGTGGCGTCGAGCGCGTCGAGGAAGCGCTGGTCCATCCCCGCCTGGGCGCGCGCCGCGCGGTTGAGCGGCGTTCCGCGGAACAAGGCCGGCGTCAGCGGCGGCGGCAAGGCGTTCTCCCAGCGTTGGAAGTCGAGGCTCGCGCCGCTGAAGCGCTCGAACCAGTACCGGGCGAAGGCAACATGGCCGATCTCGTCGCGCTCGACGAGCTCCAAGGCCTTGGCGCCCGCCTCGTCGCCTGCCGCGCGGAAGAGCGCCGCGAAGCGCGCGCTGTGCTCGAGGTTGGCGCCTTCCAAGCCCAGACCTTGCAAGGCCACGAAGGACAATGCGTCGGGGCAGGCGGCAACGCGGCTCCAGAACCAGTCGCGCACCGGCAGGTCGCCGTAGGCGAGGCCAAGGGTCCGCATGTGGGCCGCGTACAGGCGCAGATGGGAGAGCTCCTCGAGGCACAAGCGCAGTAGCCCGGCGCGCCATGCGCGCGGCGTGCGCGGGAAGGCGAGGATCGCCCATGCGAACAGCTCGGCCGCCTGCAGTTCGTGGTGGGCGAAGGTGTGCAGGAGCCGGGCGCGTTCCTGCGGCCGCCGCAGCGCTTGCGCGCCCTTGGTGCGCTCGCCACGAGTCACCAAGCGCAAGGCCGCGGGCCTGCCCGGGGCCGCCACGCGACGCTCGAGCTCGTCGTCGCACCACGCCGAGTCCGATTGCGGCGACGGTGGCTCCGGCGGAGCGATCTTCGCCTCGAGCTCCACGGCGAGGATGAAGTCCAAGGCCCAGCGCTCGATCGTGCCGGCCCGAGGCGGCGAGGTCATGGCGTGGCCTTGGGGCGGAAATGTCACCCCCACAGGTATAGCGCTCTCGGACCGGACCCGAGGTGGTGAAATGCCCTTGGCTTCAGCGGGTCGAAGAGTAGGGGAAAGGGGAGGGGTGGGCCACCGAAGGAGCTTGCATTGAAGGGCGGCGTCGCTGCTATAAAGTTCTTTTCGATAGCTACTTAGCTGCTTTACAAAAAAATACACCTTGACGAGATCGCGGCTCGATCTTCGCGGCTTCTTTACCAAATCCGCCTATCGTCCCGGGCTTCCCGCCCCCCCCGTGCGTGCTCCCTACACATTGCTGGTTGCCACCCTGTGCTGCGCTCCCGCGGCCGCCAAGGGGGTCGTGGCCATCTCGACAGCTCCGGCCAAGGCGTTGGCGCGCGCCCAAGACGCCCAGGTCGCGACCGGCACGCTGCGTGGGCAGATCCTCGACAAGGACTTCGCGGCTCCGCTAGTCGAGGCCGCGGTGTCGATCGTCGAGACCGGCCAGAAGACCCTGACCAACGACCAGGGCAACTACTCCCTGCCCGAGATCCCCGCCGGCCGCTACACGGTGGTCGTCTCCAAGGAGGGCTACGTCCGCCAAGTGCGCGTCGACGTGGAGGTCGTCGGTGGAGTGGTGCGCGACCTCGATCTCGCCTTGTCCGGCGACTACACGGACATGGAGGAGTTCGTGGTGCAGGACGTGTTGTCCGCGCCCGCCGGCTCCGAGTCCTCCTTGCTCGAGCTGCGCGTCGAGTCGCCCGCCTTGATGGACTCGATCGGCGCGGAGCTGATGAGTCGCGCCGGAGCCAGCGACGCGGCGGGCGCCTTGCGACTCGTGGCCGGGGCCACGGTGCAGGATGGCAAGACCGCGGTCATTCGCGGACTGCCCGATCGGTACGTCTCTTCGCAATTGAACGGCGTGCGCATGCCTTCGGCCAACGAGGACAAGCGCGCGGTCGAGCTGGACCAGTTCCCCTCGGGCATCATCGAGAGCGTGCAGGTCTCGAAGACCTTCACTCCCGACCAGCAAGGCGACGCTTCGGGCGGCGCGGTCAACCTGGTCCTAAAGTCGATCCCCGACGAGCCCTTCGCCAACTTCAAGGGCCAAGTTGGCTTCAACTCGCAGGTCAAAGGCTCCGACTTCCTCTCGTACCAAGGAGGCGGGGTCGGCCGATGGGGCCTCGAAAGCGGCCAGCGCCGGATCCAGTACGAGAACTTCGGTCAGAACTGGGATGGCGCAACCGGCGCGAGTCCCGGCGACGAGCCCTTCGACAACAAGTGGTCGGTCGCGGGCGGCGGCAAGATGGACCTCGGCGAGGACGTGCGCTTCGGCGGACTCCTGAGCTTCTTCTACGAGCGCGACAGCTCCTACCAGCAAGGCTTCGAGGATGAGCGCTGGCGGTTGTCGCCGAACGCGCCGATGTCGCCGCAGTTCGGCCAAGGCACGCCCGAGCAAGGCAGCTTCCTCACCTCGCTCTTCGATGTGGTCGAGAGCACCGAGTCGGTGCAGTGGGGAGGCCTCGCGACGATCGGACTCGAGACAGAGTCGAGCAAGTTCGGTCTGTCGTGGCTGCACACGCACACGGCCGAGGACTCGGTGATCGTCGCCACCGACACGCGCGGCAAGGAAGCGTACTTCCGCGCGGGCTACGACCCGAACGACCTGGACGACTTCGGCAACCAGCCGGAGAACCTGCAGGCCGCGCCCTACATCCGCACCGACACGCTTCAGTACACCGAGCGCACGACTGGATCGTTGCAGCTGCGTGGCGTGCACACCTTGCCGGCGAACGAGAGGGTGCCCGTCTCGCCGTGGGAGTTCGGCGCCCCCGAGCTCGAGTGGACCCTCTCGAAGAGCTTCGCCGACCTCGACCAGCCCGACAAGCGCCTGTTCGGCGCGCAGTGGTCGCCGAACTCCTTCAACTCGACCTTCGGCATCTTCTTCCCGAACGTCTGGACGCCCTACAAGCCAGGCGCGAACTTCAACCTCGGCAACCTGCAGCGCATCTGGAAGACGATCGAGGAGGACAGCGAGCAGGTCAGCGTCGGCGTGCGCATCCCGTACAAGACCGCCGCCGAGGACCGCGGCTACCTCAAGTTCGGCTACTTCGGCGACCTTGTCGATCGCCGCTACGACCAAGACACGTTCAGCAACCCGGGCGAGCAAGGCTCGCAGTACGAAGCGGGCTTCGACCAACCTTGGAGCGCGGTCTTCCCGGGAGAAGACCATCCCCTGACGCCGTCGGAGACCGACGTCGACTACGACGGCTCGATCGACCTCGAGGCGTTCTACGCGATGATCGACTATCCGTTCGACGCCGATTGGAAGGCCGTCGGCGGCGTGCGGGTCGAGCGCACCAACATCGTCGTCACGCCCGAGCCCGAGGGCGACGTGTACTGGTACCCGAACGGCGTCCAGACCGAGCTGAACCCGGGCGACGCCGATGTCGACCAGTCGGAGAACGACATCCTCCCGTCGCTGGGCGTGGAGTGGAAGGCGAGTTCGGCCTGGACTTTCCGCGGTGCCGTCAGCCGCACTGTCGCGCGCCAGACCTTCAAGGAACTGACGCCCATCATCCAACAGGAGTTCCTCGGCGGCCCGGTGTTCATCGGGAACAAGGATCTCGAGATGAGCGGCATCGCCAACTTCGACTTGCGTGCGGACTTCGTGCCGACACAGGGCACGTTGGTGTCGTTCTCGCTGTTCCACAAAGAAGTGACCGATGCGATCGAGTACGTGCAGGTGCCAACCGACTCGTTCACCTACACGACCGCGGTCAACTACCCGAAGGGCTCGTTGAGCGGCATCGAGTTCGAGGCGCGTCAAGGCTTGTGGAAGATCTACCCGGGACTCGAGGGCGTCTCGGTGGGGGGCAACGCGACCTTCATCTCTTCCGAAGTGACCTTGCCCGACGACGAAGCGGCCGAGTTCGAGGAGCCCAACATCCAAGCGCCCATGCGCACGCGCGACATGACCGCGGCGCCGGAGCAGCTCCTGAATCTCTACGCGACGTGGGACATCGAGGAGTCCCAGACCCAGTTGGCGCTGTTCTGGACGCTGACGGGCGACACGCTCGTGGCGGGCGCCGCCGTCGAGGACGGCATCTACTACGTCCCCAACATCTACGCGCGCAGCTACGACACGCTCAACTTGAGCCTGACGCAGACGATGGGGATCGTGAAGTGGCAGCTGCAGGTCAAGAACCTGACCAATCCGGAGATCCAGGAGGTCTACCGGTCGGACTACATCGGCGACGACGTCCCGAAGTCGTCGTACACGAAGGGCATCGAGTATTCGCTGGGCTTCAGCCTGGGCTTCTGAGGACGCAAGCAACATGCAACGGATGGACGACAAGCAGGTTCGATCGCGCCCTTGGTGGCGCAAGGCGGCGTTGGCGGCGGGCTTCGCCGCGGCGATCGCCCTGATGGCGGCGGGCGGCGTGGCGAGCCAGGGTTCGGCCATCGACGACGCCCGGGCCGCGCTCGAGCGCTGGGTGGAGGTGCGCAAGACCATCTCGCAGGAGCAGCGCGACTTCACGCTCAAGAAGGAGGTGCTGGCCGACCGCATCGAACTCGTCGAGCGCGACATCGAGTCCGTCAAGGCGAAGATCGAGGAAGCCAAGGCGACGATCTCCGAGACGGAGAAGAAGACCGCCGAGCTCGCCGCTGAGAACGACAAGCTCAAGGCCGAGGCGGCGCGCAAGTCCGAACTGGTCACCGCGCTGGAGCGCCGCGTCGGGACGCTGCTCGCGCGCTCGCCCGATCCGATCCGCGAGCGCGTCAAGGTGCTCTCGCAGCGCTTCCCCGCCGACCCCGCCACGACCAAGCTGTCGCTCTCCGAGCGTTGGCAGAACGTGGTCGGCGTGCTCAACGAGATGAACAAGTTCCAGCGCGAGCTGGTGGTCGCCAGCGAGGTGCGCACGCTTGCCGACGGCAGCTCCGCCGAAGTGGCCACGATCTACCTCGGCCTCGGGCAGGCCTACTACGTCAACGCGACCGCCACGGTCGCCGCCATCGGCACCAGCAACGCGTCGGGTTGGACTTGGACTCCCGCCAACGAGATCGCGCCGCTCGTGGCGCAGGTCATCGGCATCGTCAAGGGCGAGAAGGTCGCGGCCTTCGTGCAGTTGCCGGTGAAGGTCCAATGAACAGCGTCGCCATGCAGATCCGTCATATCGTCCTCGTCGTCTTGTGCGCGTGGACTCCCCTGCTCGCCCAGGCGCCCGCGTCCGGCGCAAACCCCGGCTTCCAAGGCGCTGCCGCCGACCTGCAGCGCCAACTCGACGACAGCCTCAAGGAACTCGCCGAGTTGCGCCGACGCGTCGCCGACGAAACCTTGCCCATGTCGCGCAAGCTGCGCGAGGCCGAGACGCGCCTCGCCGACCTGCGCGCCGAATACCAGAAGGTGTCGCGTTCGCTCGACACCGGCACCCAAGGCATCAGCAACACGCGCGTCGAGATCAAGGCGCGCAACGACGAGGCGATCTACCTAGGCAGCCTCGTCGCCGAGTACAGCCGCAACTTCGAGTCGCGCCTGCACATCGCCGAATTGCAACGCTACAAGTCTGCGATCGAAGCTTCGCGCTTGGCGCTGGAGAACACGGCGCTCGAGCGCACCCAGGTCTTCGATGCGCAAGTTGCGTTGGTGGACGCGTCGCTCGGCCGGGTCGAGGAAGTGCTCGGGGGTGCGCGCTTCGAAGGCCGCGCCGTGGACGACAAGGGTGACGTTGAAACCGGCACGTACTTGATGCTCGGCCCCGTCGCCATCTTCCGCTCCGCTGATGGCCAAGCGATCGGCACCGCCGAGCAGCGCATCGGTTCGCTGGAACCCGCCGTGGTCGCCTATCAGGATCCGCGTGACAAGGAGGCGGGTTCGCTGGCGGTGCTCGGCGTGGGTGGCGCCTTCCCGCTCGACGCGTCTTTGGGCAACGCACACAAGGTGCAGGCCCTCGAGGAGACCTTGTGGGAGCACATCCTGAAGGGCGGCCCGATCATGTGGCCGATCTTCGCCGTCGCCGGCGCGGCGCTGTTGGTCGCCTTGTGGAAGTGGTTGTCGATGGCCTTGTTGTCCAGCCCCAACAAGAAGCAGATGGACGCGCTGCTCGCCGCCATCGCCTCGGGCAATCGCGGCCTCGCCAAGGACAAGGCCGAATCCATGAAGGGACCGGTCGGACGCATGCTCGCCGCTGGCGTCGAGCACATGGACGAGCCCAAGGAGCTCATGGACGAGGTCATGTACGAGCAGGCGCTGCACACGCGCTTGAAGGTCAACGGGCTCTTGCCGTTCATCGCCATCTCGGCCTCGTCGGCGCCGTTGCTCGGACTGCTGGGCACGGTCACCGGCATCATGAACACCTTCACCTTGATGACGGTGTTCGGCACGGGCGACGTGAAGACGCTGTCGAGCGGCATCTCCGAGGCCTTGATCACTACCGAGTACGGATTGATCGTCGCCATCCCCGCGCTGTTGATCCACTCGTTCCTCTCGCGCAAGGCCAAGGGCATCAGCGACGACCTCGACAAGGCCGCCATCGCCTTCGGCAACGAAGTGGCGCGCCAGAAGCTCAAGGCGGAGGCCTCGACGGCCGCCTGAGGGCCAGGGGACGCACATGGACGGGGGAGGCATGATGGCGGAGTTCGGCGACCTGTGGCTGCGCGCCATGGCTATCTGGGTCGCCGGCGGCTGGGGCATGGCCGCCATCGCGTTCAATGCGATGGTGACCTTCGGCCTCGCCACGCACGTGGCGCTGAACCTCCTTGGCAAGGGCTTTGGCGTGCGCGAGCGCACTTGGCGCGCGTGGATCGTCGATCCGTCCGCGGCCAAGGGCAAAGTGGGCGCCATCATCCGCGCCGCCATGGACGCTGGAGACGTCAAGGCCACGGCCAGCTACTTCGAGGGCTTGCGCACGACCGAGAGCGCGCCCTTCGTGCGCGACTTGCGCGTGCTCAAGGTCACGATCGGCACTGCGCCGCTCCTCGGGTTGTTCGGCACCGTCACCGGCATGCTCGCGACCTTTGATGCGCTCGCCACCGGCTCGGGTGGCGACCAAACGATGGAGCAGATCGCCAGGGGCATCTCCGAGGCGCTCATCACGACCGAGACCGGCTTGATCGTGGCTCTGCCGGGCTTGTTCGTGCACTACCAGCTCGCGCGCTCGCACGAGCGCTACAAGGCCTTCCTCGCGCGACTCGAGACGGCCTGCAACCAAGCGCAATACAAGAAGCTCGCGCGCCGCAAGGCCGCCTGAGGAACGACCAGCATGGGACGCTTTCGCGACAGCGGGGACGACGGTGGATCGGAGGGCGGCATCGACATGTCCGCGATGATCGACATGGTCTTCATCCTGCTCATCTTCTTCATCGTGACCACCACGTTCGTGGAGGAGACCGGAGTCGAGGTCGACAAGCCGCAGGCAGCCTCGGCCGTGCGGCTCGAGAAGACCAGCGTGCTGATCGCCATCACCAGCAAGGGCGAGGTCGTCTACGGCGGCCGCGAGATCGGCGTCGGCGGCGTGCAACCGCTCGTTAGGCGCATGGTCGCGCAGGAGGACCTCCCTGTGGTCATCCAAGCGGACCAAGCAGTGCCCTCGGGACTGCTCGTGCGCGTCATCGATGCGGCCAAGCTTGGCGGCGCCTTGAAGGTCAGCGTCGCCACCGCGGCCAAAGGCACCTGACGCATGGCCAGCTCGCGTTCATCGACCTTTGGTTGGATCCTGCGGCGCGCGCTGCACGGGTTCCTCGTGCTGCTGGGCGGCGCGTCGATGGCCTTGGGCTTGTTCTTGCTGCTGCCCTTGGTGCAGGCGATCAGCGCCACGCCGATCAAGGATCTGGACGTGCGCACGGTCGACACGGTCGAGACTCCTCCACCGCCTCCGCCCCCCGAGGAGGAGGAAAAGCCCGAGGAGACGCCGCCCGAGGAGAAGCCGCCGGAGCTGACCGAGGTCGCGCAACCCCTCGACTTGTCTCAACTCGAGCTCGCCTTGAACGTCGGCATGGGCGGCGGCGACGGCATGGCGGGCGACTTCGCGGTCAAGCTCGCCACCAGCGGCTCCGGGGCCAAGGATGCCTCGGGTGAGGACGAGTTGTTCTCGCTCTCCGACCTGGATCAGAAGCCCCGCCCGATTCACCAACCCGGGCCCATCATCGACAACGACGTGCGCAAGAAGGCGCCGGGCACGGTGCACATCCTGTTCGTCGTCGACGTCAACGGCCGTGTGGTGGAGCCGCGCGTCCAGAAGTCCACCGACCCGATCTTCGAGCGGCCAGCTCTGCAAGCCATCAAGCAATGGCGGTTCGAGCCGGGCAAGCGCAAGGGCGAGCCGGTGCGCTTCCGCATGCGCGTGCCGATCACCTTCCCCGCCGCGCAGTGACGCCCGCGAGGCTCCCGCACGAAACGCACACGATCTCACCGGCCCGACCACACAGGCCAGACCACCATGAAGCCGATCTCCGCCTCCTTCCTGCTCGCCGCCGCACTTGCGGCCTGCAACTCCACGTACGAGCAACGCGCCGCTTGGCGCGTGCAGCAAGAGCCCCAAGCCATCGCGGCCTTGCCCGCCGGCACGGATCCCGCCGTGGCGGCGAACCCCGCCGCCACGGACGAAGGAGAGGCCAAGCAGGAGGTCGCGACGCGGCTCTCCGAGTACGAGTTGTCGGTTTGGAACGATCCGGTCTTCCGTCGACGCCTCGCCGAGAGCTACGCGGCCGAGGCCGATCTCGAGCCCAAGCTGTCGCAACTGGAGCGCGAGCAACTACAGGCCGCGTTCAACCTGATCGCCACCGACCAGGTTGACGCCGCCATCGTGGCGCTTCAACCGTTGTGCGGGCCGTTGGTGGGGGCGACCTACGAGTTCACGCTGGCGAATCTGTACTTCCAGCAAGAGAAGGTCGACGAGGCGCTGCCGTATTACCGCACCGCGGTCGACAAGTATCCCAAGTTCCGCCGAGCCTGGAAGAACCTCGCGATCATCCTCGTGCGCAAGGCCGAGTGGAAGGACGCTGCCCAAGCGCTGACGCGCGTGGTGGAGTTGGGCGGCGGCGACGCCGTGACCTACGGCTTGCTCGGGTACGCCTACTCGAACCTCGAGGTCCACATGTCGGCGGAGACGGCCTACCGCATGGCCAACCTGCTCGATCCGCAGACGATGGACTGGAAGATGGGGTTGGCGCGCTCGTTCTTCAAGCAAAAGCGCTACACCGACGCCGCGGCGCTGTTCGGCAACCTGATCGCCGAGAACACCGAACGCGCCGACCTGTGGATGCTGCAGGCCAACGCCTTCATCGGACTCGGGCAGCCGATGCGCGCCGCGGAGAACTTCGAGGTGGTCGACCGACTGGGCAAGTCGACGCCCGAGAGCTTGAACACGCTTGGCGACATCTACGTCAACGAAGAGCTCTTCGAGGCGGCGGTCAAGCACTACGTACGCGCCTTGGAGCTCAATCCGACCGTCAAGGCGGAGCGCGCCATCCGCGCGGCGAAGGCCTTGGCGGCGCGCGGCGCCAACTCGCAAGCCAAGCCGCTCGTGGCGCGCGTCGAGGAGTTGCGCGGCAAGGACATCAGCGCCGAAGAGAAGAAGGACCTGCTCAAGTTGCGCGCGCGCATCGCGCTGTCCGAAGGTGCCGGCGAGGAGGACGCCAAGGTCTTGAAGGAGATCGTTGACCTCGATCCGCTCGATGGCGACGCGCTGCTGCTCCTTGGCCAGCACGCCCAGCGCGCCAACGACCCGGTGCAGGCGATTTTCTACTACGAGCGCGCCGCGTCCCTCGAGAGCTTCGAGCCCGACGCCAAGGTGCGCCACGCGCAACTGCTCGTGTCGCAGGGCAAGTACGCCGAGGCCTTGCCGTTGTTGCGGCGCGCGCAGCAGTTGAAGCCGCGCGAGAACATCCAGCAATACCTCGAGCAGGTTGAACGCGCAGCTCAGGCGCGCTGAGCGACCCGGCGGTCAAGCGATTGCAAAGAAAGGCGCGGTGGGCGGAGGCTCGCCGCGCTCGGCTTTCCGCCCGATCCGGCACTCCTGCATGAACTTAGGAAGGGGTCGGTTGATAGGGCCGGGAACCATCGTGGATTGTCCCGTCCTTAACGGAATCCCAATTCGCCCCCTCTACCCTTTTCCCCGACCGAAGTGCGGCGCAGCAAGTCGCCATCTAGTGCACCAACGCCCTCGGAACAGCCGCACATCCGGTCGCAAGGACCCCTCACCATGACCTTCAAGTTCAAGAGCCTCCTCGCTGTCGCCGCCCTCGCGGCCAGCGCCAACGCGGCCGAGATCCTCGTCTCCGCCGACATCGCCACCTCCACCACGTGGACGGCGAACAACACCTACAACCTGACCGCGCAGATCTACGTCCTGCCGGGCGCCACCCTCACCATCGAGCCTGGCACGGTCATCGCCAGCACCCCGACGGCCAATGGCTCCGGTTCGCTCGCCATCACCAAGGGCGCGCAGATCATCGCCAACGGCACCAAGACCCAGCCGATCATCATGACCTCGACGGCCGATGTCGCCACGTGGGTCAACGGCAACCAGCAGACGGGCACTTGGCGCGCCGCCGCCAACGAATGGGGCAACCTCACCATCATGGGCGATGCCTACATCAGCGAGAACGCCACGGTCGGCAACACCGCCACGCCGAGCGCCAGCAACTACGCCGTGATGGAAGGCCTCACGGCCGCCTTCCCGGGCGACACGCGCGTCAACTACGGCGGCGGCAACGACGACGACGACTCGGGTTCGATCAAGTACTTCTCGATCCGCTACGGCGGCCGCGTCGTTGGTCTCGCCAACGAGCTTAACGGTCTCTCCTTGGGCGGCATCGGCCGCAACACGGAGATCGACTACATCGAGATCATGAACAACGTCGACGACGGCATCGAGATCTGGGGTGGCACGGTCAACCTCAAGCACGTCGCCATCTGGAACATCGGCGACGACAGCCTCGACATCGACCAAGGCTACCGCGGCAAGATCCAGTTCGGCCTGATCGTCCAGGGCTACAGCCTGCTGGCGAGCCAGGGCTCCGGCACGGGCGACAACTGCATCGAGATCGACGGCGCCGAGCAGTCCGACTTCCAGCCGGTCACCACGACCACGCTGTACAACTTCACCGTCATCGGCCAGCCGGTCTCCGGCGACCACGGCGTCGCCTACCGCGACAACGCCCGTGTCCAAGTTCGCAACTCGATCTTCATGGATCTCGGCGAGCGTCTCGTGGCCATCGACAACGTCGACGGCGACGGCGGCTTGGGCTACGGCATCAACGGCACCTTGAGCTGGGCCAACACCTGGACCACGCCGTACAACACGTACTCGGCCGTCAACGCGCCGGCCAATCCGGCCGCGTTCTACACGGCGCAGACCTCGGGCTTCCTGAACGAGATCACCGACACCGTCGCGTTCCGCAACCTGAACGCCTCGGCCTACACGGAAGCCAACAACCGTGGCGTCTTCGCCGCGGGCAACAACAACGTGCTGACCGTCGGCACCGCCGCCGCCGACGCCCCGATCGTCTCCATCACGCGCGGTCCGAACGTCACGACGTCGGGCTCGCTCGTCATGCAGCCGGTCATCGGCCTCGATCCGCGTCCGAAGAACGCCGCCCTCACGAGCGTCTTCTCGGCCCCGGCCGACGGCTTCTTCGTCCCGGCCCAGTACCGCGGCGCCTTCGCCCCGACCGAGTCGTGGCTGAGCGACTGGTCGGCCTCGTTCGCCTTCGGCTTCACGCCGAACATCGACGTCGGCACCGCGTACTGCTTCGGCGACGGCAGCGGCACGGCCTGCCCCTGCGCCAACGCCGGCACGGCGGGCAACGGCTGCGCCAACTCGATCAACCCCAACGGCGCCAACCTGCGCGCCACGGGTGTCGCGAGCATCGTGGAAGACACGGTGACGCTGATCGGCGCGGGCATGCCCAACAGCTCGGCCCTCTACTTCCAGGGCACCGCCCAGGCCGGATCGGGCGCCGGCACGCTGTTCGGCGACGGCCTGCGCTGCGCCGCCGGCTCGGTCATCCGTCTCGGCACCAAGGTCAACGCCGCCAACACCTCGCGCTACCCGACCGCCGGCAACCTGTCGGTGTCGGTCAAGGGCAACGTCACGGTGCCGGGCACGCGCAACTACCAGGTGTGGTACCGCAACGCCGCCGCGTTCTGCACGGCGTCGACCTTCAACCTGACGAACGGCGTCAGCATCAGCTGGCACCTCTGATCGCGAGCGTGTCGTCGGCCAAGCGTCGATGACACCAAGGCAACGGGGCCGCGCCGGGGTTGCATCAACCCGGGCGCGGCCCCACTCTTTGCCGCATCCCGCCCCTGAACCTCGGACGATCAACCACGACCGACCTGCACGAGCGCACCCGAGCACCCATGAGACGCCTGCCCGAGCTCCTTCCGTCCTGTCTCGTCCTCGCCTGCGTCGCGGCCCTCGCGGGTTGCGGGGGCGATGCGCCCCAGTCCGCGGCGCAAGCTCTCGCGACGCAAGCACCAGCGCCCCAAGCACCCGTCGCAGCCTCGACATCGAGCACGACTCCCTCGGCGCCAGCTGCTGCCGTCCCGGTCGAGGCCAAGTCCGCGGCGCATTCGAACTTGCCGGCGTGGAGCGCCGCGCTCTACGACGCGGCCATCGGCGCCGCGGCGCGCATGCCGCTCGACCCGCACATCAAGAACCGCTCCAAGGTGCAGGAGGAGCTGGCCTCGGGACTCCTGCAGTTGGGCGAGATCGACCGCGCGCGCGCCGTGGCGCAGTCCATCGCCAACTGGCGCAAGGGTTGCGTGCTGGCCGACTGCGCCTACGAGTGCGTGGTCCAAGGGCGCGACGCCGACGCCGATGCGCTGCTCGCGCAGGCGATCAAGGTCCTCGGCCAGCAGAGCGACGAGGAGGTGCAGGTCTGGCAGAAGGCCCGCATCCGCGCCAAGATCGCGCGCGCGATGCTGCGCCAAGGCAAGTTCGAGGCCGCGGATTCCTACCTCGTGGACCTCGAGCCGGCGGAGGCCAAATTGATCGCCGACGAACGCGCCCGCACGGCTCCGCTGGAGGACTTCGAGGGTCAAGTCGGTTCCTTGGAACCGGCGTTGTCGGGCACGAACTTCGACGTCATCAAGGCGGCGATGGAGACGGCGACGCTCGTCTACGAGAAGTGGTACGAGCGCCGCGAGGAACGCGAGCGCGTCGAGGCGTTGCTGCGCGCCAACTGGGACAAGCTGCCGCGCGATCTGCGGCTGGCGGCCATCCTGCGCATGTCCGAATCGGCCCTGCGGCGCGGCGACAAGGCGGTTTCGTCGAAGCTGCTCGACGAGACGCGCCTGCTGGTCTCGGCCTTGCGCTGGCAGCCCGAGCACAAGCTCCCGATCGAGGCCAAGATCGCGGAGTTGCTGTACAAGGGCGGCGAGGTGGATCGCGCCGCGCAGGTGGTCGCCGAGGCCTTGGCCTACTACGACGCCGAGCGCGCCAAGATCGTCAACATCGAACGCGCGGGCGCCTTGCGCCCGATGGCCGAGGCGCTGGCGCGCACGGACCGCAAGCCCGAAGCGTTGGTCCTCTACAAGCGCGTCGTCGAAGAGGGCATGGAGAATCCCAACTCGCGCCCGCGCCTCGACGACCTCGCCGCCACCGTGGTCTCCATGGTCGCCAACGGACTCGAGCCCGACGCGACCCTCGCGGCGCGCCTCGCCGAGATCGGCGCCAAGCTGGACCATCCTTGGTGAAGCCGGGCGCGGCCGTTCGCGGACTGCACTCCCGCCACACGCGCTAGAGTGGAGGCCATGCGAACCATGGCCCTGCTGGTGGCGCTTTGCTGCGCGATCTCCTCGTCCGTCGCCGCCTCCGAGGCGTGGGAGGCCGCCCTCGTCAGGGCAGGCGCGAACCGCGAGCAGCTCGAGCAAGCGGTCGCGCTGCTGCCCGAGGACATGCGCGCGGCGCAGCGTTGGCTGATCGAACGCATGCCCGAATCGGACTTGCGCACCTTGGACGCGCGCTTCCTCGTGGAGAACTGCGTCGAGGCGCACGAGGCGTGGCGCGCCGCGCCGTGGAAGGACGCCGTGCCCGAGGAGGTGTTCCTCGACAACATCCTGCCCTATGCCAGCGTCAACGAGCGGCGCGACGCGTGGCGCGACAAGCTGCGCGAACTGTGCCTGCCGATGGTGGCGGGCGCGCGCACGGCCGGCGAGGCGGCGGCGAAGCTCAACAACGCGCTGTGGGGCGCAACGGGCGTCCACTACTCGACCAAGCGCAAGAAGCCCGACCAGAGCCCGCTCGAGACCTTGGAGGACAAGCTGGCCTCGTGCTCCGGCTTGTCGATCCTCCTGATCGACGCCTGCCGCGCCGTGGGTGTCCCTGCGCGCTTCGTGGGCACGGCGCAGTGGTCCGACAAGAGCGGCAACCACTCGTGGGTCGAAGTGTGGGATGGTCGTTGGCGCTTCACGGGCGCGGCCGAGCCCACGGGTGACCGGCTCGACGAGGGTTGGTTCGTCGAGCGCGCCGCGGGCGCCAAGCTCGGCGATCCGCTGCAGGCGATCTGGGCGGTGACCTGGCGCGAATCGCCTGCGGCGTTCCCGTTGGTGTGGCTGCCCGGGGATCGCACCTATCGGGCCATCGACGCCACCGAACGCTACACGGCGCGCGCTGCGCAGCCGCCGGCGGGACAAGCGCGCGTGCGGCTGCGCGTCGCCGATGGCAAGTCGCGTGTGCAGGCGCGAGTCGAGCTGCGTGGCGAGACGGGCGCGCGCGACTGGAGCGGCACGAGCAAGGACGAGCGCTACGACGCCAACGACCATGTGGTGGCCACGCTGCCGATCGGCGCGCGCTACGAGGTGCGCGTCGACGGCGTCGAAGCGGGGTTCGTGCTCGTGGAGAAGGACGAGCAGCTGGTCGAGTTGCAGGCGCCGGCCACGAAGGTGGAGCGCAAGGGCGACACGGCGCTCGTGCGGCGCATCGCGGAGGCGCTCTCCGGCGGGGGACCCGCGGCGGGCGACGCGCTGTTCGACGAGCCGTTGTCCAAGTCGGAGTGCGCGCGCGTGCGCGAGCTGCTGCTCGAGCGCGATCGCGCGCAAGAGGGCCCCAAGGCGCGGGCGTTGCTCGACGCCAAGGAACTCGCGCGTGGCGAGTTGCGCATGAAGTTCTGGTGGACCACCTACGGCGACAAGCCCGAGGGCGGCCGCAGCCTGTGGATCTCCATGCACGGCGGCGGCGGCGCGCCGGCCCAAGTCAACGACCAGCAATGGGAGAACCAAAAACGCCTGTACAAGCCGTCCGAGGGCATCTATGTCGCTCCGCGCGCGCCCACGGACACCTGGAACTTGTGGCACCAAGGCCACATCGACGAGTTCTTCGAGGAGCTCGTGGCGGCCTTCGTGCGTGCAGAGGATGTGAACCCCGACCGCGTCTACTTGATGGGCTACAGCGCCGGCGGCGACGGGGTCTACCAGCTCGCGCCACGCATGGCGGATCGCTACGCGGCCGCGGCGATGATGGCCGGCCACCCCAACGAGACTCGGCCCGATGGCTTGCGCAACCTGCCATTCGCGCTGCACATGGGCGCCAACGACGCGGCCTACGACCGCAACAAGATCGCGGCGCAGTGGCGCGACGCGTTGGCAGCTCTGCGCAAGCACGATCCGCGCGGCTACGAGCACCAAGTCGTGATCCACGAGGGCAAGGGGCATTGGATGGAGCGGTTGGACGCGATGGCGTTGCCGTGGATGGCGGAGTTCACGCGCGATCCGCATCCCGCCAAGATCGTTTGGTTGCAGGACGATGTCGTGCACCGCGACCTGTACTGGCTGGGCTGCGTCGAGCCCAAGGCCGGGCTGCGCCTCGAGGCCGAGCGTTCCGGCAACACCATCACCATCCGGGGCGCGGCCGACGCGGGCGAGCTGCGTGTCGCGTTGGCCGACGACTACATCGACCTCGACAAGGAGGTGCGCATCGTGCGCGATGGCCGCATCGTGCACCAAGGCAAGGTCGCACGCACCTTGAAGAGCCTCGTCGAGAGCCTCGGCGAGCACGCCGATCCGCGCCGCATGCATGCAGCCCGCGTCGCCGTCCCCGCGCCTGCGCGCGACTGACGCGCCGGCGGCGCGTCGCTCAACGACCCAGCAAGTACTTCAGCCAAGTCCGCACGCCCGCGCCCGGGCCGGGCGCGAGCCGCAGTCGTTCAAAAGCTGCGCGGATAGTGGCGAGTTCCGCGGACGCCAGCAGCAGGCTGCCTGCGGCGGCGTTTTCCCGCGCTTGCGCTCGACTGCGCGCGCCCACGAGCACGCAGCTCACGCCTGGTTGCTCGATGGTCCAAGCCAGGACCACTTGCGCCAGGGTCGCGCCGTGCACCGCCGCGATGGGCGCCACCACCTCGTCCAGCACGCGATTGACTCGCGCACGATTCGTCGCTTGGAAGCTGCGGCGCTTTCCGCGGCCCTCGCCCGTCGCGAAGGACCTTTCCGCTCGTACCTTGCCCGTCAACAGTCCTTGGTCGAGCGCCGCGTAGACCAGCGTCCCCACCTCGCCGCGCGCGGCTTGCGGCAGCAACTCGCGCTCGGCCTCGCGCGCGAGCAAGCTGTACTGCAACTGGTGGCCCGCGAGCGGCACGGCGCCGAGGATGGCACGCGCTTCGTCGATGCCGCGCGCGTCGAAGTTCGAGACGCCGATCTCGGCGATCTTGCCGGCCCGTCGCAGCTCGACCAAGGCGCCCAAGCTCTCCGCCAAAGGCGTGTGCGGATCGCGCGCGTGGATCTGAGCCAAGTCGATGCGCTCGACGCCGAGGCGCCGCAAGCTGCCCTCGACGCAAGCGCGGATCGCCACGGGACGGCTGTCGCGCACGACGGCCACATCGCGGCCATCGGGTGCCCGTTGGTGCTTCACCCCCGCGAGCCGCGGATCGCCTGGTTCCAGGCGCGCATCCCACGTCAACCCGACCTTGGTCAGCACCTTGGCCTGCCCGATCCGTCCGCGCAGCGCCTTGCCGACGAGCTCTTCGGAGCGACCAAAGCCGTACACCGGCGCAGTGTCGATCGCGTCCATGCCAGCGTCGATCGCCACTTGCAGCGCGAGGACCGCTTCTGCTTCGTCTTGGGGGCCCCAGTAGCCTCCACCCAGCGCATACGCGCCGAAGCACGCCACCGGCACCTCCAGCGAGCTGCCGCCCAACCGCCTTCTCCGCATCGAGGTCAAGTTAGCACGGTGCGGTCGCTTGAGTCGCGCCCATCCGGTGTCCGACATGCCATGTGCTAATCTTCATCCGCGACCATGGTGACGAGCGCCTCCACGACTGCCAACGCGACCGCCAGCGCGACCAAGGGACCGGTCCGCCTCGGCGATATCGACCGTCATGCGACCATCTCGGCGCGCGACTTCCACCACGAGTACTACAAGAAGAAGAAACCGGTCATCCTCGGCGGCATCCAGGATTCGTGGAAGGCCCGCGACCTTTGGACCTTCGACTACTTCCGCGCGAACTACGGCGCGACCAAGGTCGTCTGCGGACGCCAGTTCGACAAGAGCGTGAAGACCACCGTCGGCGAGTACCTCGACTGGATGGACGACCATCGCGCCGGTCGCGTCCAGGACGCACACCGCTCGCCGCTGTACCTCGAAGGTTGGTACTTCCGTCGGCAGCATCCCGAGCTCGCCACCCACTACTCGATGCCGCGCATGTACGCGGACGACCTGTGGGAGCGCTGCCTTCCCCGGAAGTGGGATCCCAAGGGCACGGCGTTGCTGCTGGGTCCGAAGGGGACCTTCACCAAGCTGCACTGGGACTTGATGAGCACGCACTCGTGGAACGCCCAGCTGGTGGGCGTGAAGCGTTGGGTGCTGATCTCGCACGACCAGACCGACGACGTCTACATCGAGACGCGCCAAGGGCCGGGCTACTTCCCCGGCACGGACATCCTCGCGCCGGACCTCGACAAGTACCCGCGACTCGCCAACCTGCGCTACTTCGTCGGCGATGTGCACCCGGGCGAGACGATCTTCTTCCCGCAGCGTTGGTTCCACGAAGTCACGGCTTTGTCCGACTCCATCTCGCTGACGCACAACTACGTGTCCGCGAACAACTTCTTGCCGGTGATGGGCTCGGTGCTGCTCAATCGCCTCGGCAAGAAGAACATCTGAGGCGCGAGTCCGCCTGCGCGTTCAGCGCGCGGCGAGCATGCGCCCTGCGGCATCGGCCGCGGCTCGTCGCAGCGGCTTGGCGTCCCCTTGGCCAGCGGGATGCAGGCGCGACGACAGCACCACGACGAAGGCGCGCGTCGCCGGATCGAGCCAAAGCGAGACGCCGGTGAAGCCAGTGTGCCCGCAGCTCGAGCCGGCCGGGAACAAGTCGCCACGCGCGGCGTTGGCTGGATCGGCGTCGAGCGCGATGGTGCGGGGCGCGGACCCGTCGGCGAGGACACGCGGCTCCAACATCGACCGGCACGCCTCCGTCGACAGCACGCGCACGCCGTCCAGCTCGCCGCCGGCCAACAGCATCCGGCACCAACGTGCCGCGTCGTCGATGGTCGCATGTAGTCCCGCGTGTCCCGCGACTCCGCCCAAGGCTCGAGCGCGCGGGTCGTGCACGACGCCACGCGGCGGTGCGCCCGTGCCGACCTCGGTGGGGGCGCACCGCTCGCGCAGGGACGGCTCCACGAGGAAGCCCGCCTCGCGCATGCCGCAGGGCTCCAGCACACGCCTGCGCACCGCCGCCTCAAGCGAACCGCCATCGACGCGCTCGACGAGCTTGCCCAGCACGATGTAGCCCACGTCGCTGTAGTTGCGCTTCGTTCCCGCGGAGTCGGCTGGCGCCAGCCCGCAGATGCGTCGCCACGCCTCGTCGGGACCATGCGCGTAATCGGCCAGCGGATTCGCGGCGGGCAATCCGGACACATGGCGCAACAGGTGTTCGACGGTGATCGCCTCCTTGCCATGCGCGGCGAACTCGGGCAACCAACGCGCGACGGGTGCGTCGAGTTCGAGGATCCGCGCGTCGACGAGCGCCATCACGCATGTAGCCGTGGCGATGGGCTTGGTCAACGAAGCCATGTCCCAGATGGTGTCGCGCGTGGCCGCCTCCACGCGCGGCTCCAAGGCGCGCATGCCCATGGCCGAAAAGGCCAACTCCTCGTCGCCGCGACCCACGAGCGCCAGCGCTCCCGCGACGCGCCCTGCTTCGAGGCCTGCCTGCAGCGCGGCTTCGAGCTCCAGCGCGCGCCGCGCCTGCGTCTCTCCGTCGCGCGCCGCGATCACGCCTTGGCGAGCGCGCGGAGTCGCGTCTGGCCGGGACGCCTCGCAGCCGCACCAAAGCCACGCCGCACCCACCGACATCGCCAAGCTCGCCCGCGACGCCCGCATGCGCGGATGATAGCCCGCCTCGCCGCCCAAGCCCGGGCCTTCGAGACAGGTCGCAACCGCGCCGCGCCGCGCTAAGATGCCCGACTACGCGCCCGTAGCTCAGTTGGATAGAGCGGCGGTATCCTAAACCGCAGGTCGGCAGTTCGAACCTGCCCGGGCGCACCAAACGGGCGCGCCCTAGGGACGGGCGCGTTGGTAGAGGATCCAGCTGGTGACGATGTACTTGTCGCTCGATTTGGGCACGAGTCCGCGATGCGTGTGCGTGAAGTACGCCGGCCACATGACCAAGGTCCCGCGTCGTGGCTTGAGGCGCAGCCCTTGGTGGTGCCACTCGGTCTCGCCTCCCTCGTCCACGTCGTTCAGGTAGACCATGAAGGGCAGCACGCGGTGCAGCGGTTCGCCGCTCGGGTCGCCCGGCGAGACCTCGGCGTGCCAGGCGAAGTAGCCGCCCTCGCCGCGCGCGTAGTGCTGCATGTTCAGGTCGCCCAGGCGGAAGACCTGTTGCAACAGCCCGGCCAACTCGTGGTCGGGAAGCGCGGCCAGCCCTTCGGGCGTCAAGGGCCGCGGTTCCCCGCCGGATTGGTCCCGGCGCGCGAAGGAGCTGCCGGCCAGGACGACGAAGGGGTGCAGGCGCACGTAGCGCAGCAGTTCCCTGCGTGCAGCCGCGAGCAGCTCGCCGACGAGGTCGGCGAAGTCCGTGCGGCCGAGCAAGGACAGGTCGCGACTGCGCTTCACGCTTGGATCGAGCCGGCCTCCGGCGAGACCGGGTCCGACATCGGGATGGGCGTCGAAGCGCGCGATCAATTGCTCGCAGACCCCCGGCGCCAAGGCTTCCGGAGCCACATGCACGAAGCTGTCCATGCGCCGGATACTCGGCGCGGATGGCAAAGCCACGATCAAGGGCCAGGTGCGCGGCCGATCCCGCGTGCGACCAGGTCGTGCCGGCCGCATCCAACTCCTGCGCGAGCTCGGCTTGCCCGCTAGACGCTTAGTTGTGTAAGCTCTAGCTTAATCATGAGCCCCACCAACTCCAGCGCTCCCTTGCGCAAGGTCGCGCGGAAGACGCTCGCCAAGGCCAGCATCGACGCCCGCCTGCGCGAGCGTCTGGGGTTGTCGCAGTCCGAGTGCGCCGCCGTGCTGGGCGTGCACGCCATGACCGTCTCCAAGTGGGAGCGGGGCGTGTCCAAGCCCAACGAGCACCAACGGCTCCTGCTCCGCGCGCTGGGCGCCGCCGCGGAGGCTGGTTTGCGCGCGCCTGTCGGTGCGCGCCGCGGATGGAGTCCCGTGGCCTTCCTCGGCGAAGCTCTCGCGCTCGCGCAAGGCGGCGCGCGCATCGACCTCGGCGCCTTGAGCGCGACCAACCGCTTCGCCGGCAAGGTGGTCGAGGTGGCGCGCGGCGACGTGATGAGCAAGGTCGTGGTCGAGATCGCCCCCGGTCTGCGCATGGGCGCGGTGATCACCACCGACTCGGTCGATCGGCTCGGCTTGGTGGTCGGTTCGCGCGCGCAAGCCATCGTCAAGGCGACCGAGGTCATCGTCGGCAAGGGTTGAGGCGCTGCGCGCGCCCCCCGTCGCCACCAGCGAAGCACATCCAGCGATGCGTCCGCTCTTCACCCATGTCGCCCTCCTCGGCGCGGTCCTCGCGTCCTGTGAGCCGTCGTCGCGCTCGATGGACGCCGGCAGCCGGTCCTCCGACGCGCCGACCGAGGTGTGGGTGCATGCCGCGACCAGCACGCGCGCCGCCTTGCTGGCCCTCGAAGCCATGCACGAAGGCGCGCACGGCATCGACTTGATCTTCAATTTCGGCGGTTCTGGCGCACTCGCCAGGCAGATCGTCGCTGGCGGGAAGGCCGATCTGTTCCTCTCGGCCGACGAAGTCGAGATGGACAGGCTCGAGGTCGCTGGGTTGTTGGAACCCGGCACGCGAGTCGCGTTGTTGTCGAACCAACTGGTCGTGGTCGAGCCCGCGGTCGACGGCACGCTCTTCGCGGGATCGTTCGATCCGCGCCAGTTGGCGCAGCCAGGTCTGCGTCTGTTGTCGCTCGGCGATCCCGCCAGCGTGCCCGCCGGCCGATACGCCAAGGCCTGGCTCGAGTCGCGCGGCGCGTGGGAGGGCGTCGAGTCGCGCGTGCTGCCGGCGATCGACGTGCGTGCCGCCCTCGCCGCCGTCGAAGCCGGTGGAGCGCAGGCCGGCATCGTCTACCGCACCGATGTCGCGCGTTCGAGCAAGGTGCGCATCGTGCATGCAGTGCCGCTCGAGGACGGCCCGCGCATCGTCTATTCGTTGGCGTTGTTGCGCGGTCGAGCCAACCCCGCCGCGGTCTCCTTCGCGCGGTTCCTCGGTTCCGTCGAAGCGCGCGCTCGCTTCGCCGAGCAGGGCTTCGTGCCGCCATCGACGCCTTCGGCGTCGGCCAAGTAGGTCGATCGATGGACGCAGGCGACTTGTTCGAGGTGCTTGCCACGACGCTGCGCGTGGCCGCTTGCGCGCTCTTCTTGGCGGCGCCCTGCGGCATCGCGGCTGGATGGTGGCTCGCGCGCAAGGACTTCCGCGGCAAGAGCGTGGTCGAGACGCTGCTGGCCATGCCGCTGGTCTTGCCCCCCGTCGCCGTCGGTTACTTGCTGCTGGCCTTGTTCGCGCGCGATGGTTGGCTGGGCGAGCGCGCCTTGGGCTTCGATCCGGGAATCTTGTTCACTTGGAAGGGCGCCGTGCTCGCCTCGGCCGCGATGGCCCTGCCCTTGGTGGCGCGCACGGCGCGCGCCGCCTTCGACGGCGTCGATCCGCGCCTCGAGCGCATGGCGCGCACGGCAGGGCTGACGCCTTGGCGCGTGTCGTGGTGCGTGACCTTGCCCTTGGCGCGGCGCGGGCTCGCGGCCGCGTGCGTGCTGGGCTTCGGCCGCGCCTTGGGCGAGTTCGGAGCCACCGTGGTGGTGGCCGGCAACATCCCGGGGCGCACGCAGACCATCGCGCTGGCCATCTTCAGCGAGATCCAGTTGGGCGACACCCAAGCCGCCCTGCGGCTCGTCGCCATCGTGGCAGGGTTGGCCTTCGTCCTCATGTGGTCGGTCGAGAAGCTGCAACGCGCCGCGGCGCGCGAAGGGCGATGATCAGCGGCCTGGAGCTCGACCTGCGCCTGCGCCAGCGGCAGTTCGCGCTGGAGGTGCGCTGCACCACCAAGGTGCGCACCCTGGGCGTCCACGGAGCTTCCGGTTCAGGCAAGACGAGCTTGCTCGAGGCCATCGCGGGTTGGCGTCGCCCCGCGCAGGGTCGCTTGGTGGTGGGGGGGGCGGTGCTGCACGACTCCGCCAGCGGCATCGACCTGCCACCCGAGCAGCGCGGCATCGGCTATGTGCCGCAGGACGCGCTTCTTTGGCCGCATTGGAACGTGGGTCGCAACCTGCGCGTGGGAGCGCGCCGCCTCGACGCCGCCGGAGAAGAGCTCTTGGCGCGCACCGCGGCGATGCTCGACATTGCTCCGCTGCTCGAGCGCGGCGTCGGCGGCTTGTCGGGCGGCGAGCGCCAACGCGTCTCGTTGGCGCGCGCGCTGGTCGGCCGCCCGAGGCTGTTGATGCTCGACGAACCGTTGGCCGCCTTGGATGCGCCCCTGCGCCGCAGGATCCTCGCGTACTTGTTGCGGGTGCGCGATGAACTGCGCGTCCCGATCTTGTTCGTCTCCCACGACGCGTCCGAAGTCCAGGCCATGTGCGACGAGGTGTTGGTGCTGCGCGCCGGCCGCGTCGTCGCGCAGGGCGAACCGTCGCTCGTGCTGCGCGCAGGCGTCGAGCCGCAAGCCAGCTTCGACAACGTGCTCGCCGGACACGTGGTGGCGTTGGAGGATGGCGTGGCGTTGTTGGAACTCGAGGGCGGTGGACAGGCCCGCGTGCCCCAGCGCGGGCTGGCGCTCGACCGGCGGGTCGTGTTCGCCGTGCACTCCGACGAGATCCTCTTGGCGCGCGGCGCGACGGGGCGCATCTCGGCCCGCAATCGCCTGCAAGCGCGCGTCGAGCGCGTGGTCGAGGTCGGAGGGGCGCTGCGCATCGATGCGCGCCTCGACGCGCGAGGATCGGGCGCGCTGCTGTCGGCCACGCTCACGCGCGCGGCCGTCGAGGAACTGGGCCTCGCCGCGGGAACGCCGGTCGAGTGCGTCTTCAAGGCCACGGCGTGCCGCGTCTGGAACGCCGTGGACTAGGTCGTCGATTCACGCACCCGAGCCGAGGCCGGCGGCGATGCGCAGCAGGTCGGCGTACACGCCGGCGGCGGTGACTTCCGGCCCGGCGCCGGGTCCGCGCACCACCAGCGGATTCGCGCGGTAGCGCTCCGTCGTGAACTGCACGAGGTTGTCCGTCAGGCGTCCATGCGCCAAGGCGTGGTCCGCCGGCACTTCGACCACTCCGACGCGCGCTTCGCCATCGCGCGTCAAGCGCGCCGCGTAGCGCAGGACCATGCCATGCGACTTGGCGGCGGCCAGGCGCGCCGCCATGGGCTGGTCGAGTTCGCCCAGACGCGCCATGAACTGCTCGAGCGGGATGCCGGCGAGTTCGTCGGGCACGAGTCCTTCGACCTGAACGTCGGCGAGGCTCGTCGTCCAGCCGCACTCGCGCGCCAGGATGACGAGCTTGCGCGCGACATCGAGACCCGACAGATCGTCGCGCGGATCGGGTTCGGTGTAGCCCTCGGCCTTGGCGCGTCGCACCAGTTCGGAGAACGGCTCCGTGCCGTCGTGGTGGTTGAAGAGCCACGCCAAGGTGCCCGAGAGGATGCCTTCGACCGAGTGCAGCTGGTCGCCCGTGTCGACGAGGTCGCGCAAGGTGCACAGGATCGGCAAGCCCGCGCCCACGGTGGCTTCGTAGCGCCACTTCGCGCCACCCGCGGCTTCGGCGGCGCGGATCGCCTGGTACCGCGCGAGATCGCCTGCTCCGGCTTGCTTGTTGGCCACGACGACATGGATGCCGCGCGCCAGCCACGAGGAGTAGCGATCGGCCACCACCCCGCTCGCCGAGCAATCCAGCACCACGGCGTGCGGCACATGGTCGGCGCGCACATGGTCGGCGAAGCGCGCCATGTCGAGCGCCTGCGGCCGCGTGCGCAGTGCTTCGAGTGCCTCGAGCGGCGCAGCGCCCGGCTCGCCCAGCCACATCGCGCGGCTCGAGGCGACGGCCCTCAGGCGCAAGTCGATGCGCAACTCGCGCAGGAGCCGCTCGCGCGTGGCGGCGAGTTGTCGCACGAGCGCTTGGCCCACGTTGCCGGGACCGACCAGCCCGACGGAGATGGTCTGCGCCGACAGGTAGTACCCCGCGTGCACGGCGCGCAAGGCGCGGGTCGCGTCGGCGGCGTCGATGGCCACGGAGATGTTGCGTTCGGAAGCACCTTGCGCGATGGCGCGCACGTTGACGCGCGCGCGGCCAAGCGCGGCGAACAAGCGCGCCGCCGTGCCCGGCGTGCCGGCCATGCCGTCGCCCACCACGGCCAAGGCGGCGACGCCCGTGCGCGTCGATACGCCTTCCATCTGCCGGCGGTCGATCTCCCGACCGAAGGCCTCGCGCACGGCGCGCTCGGCGGCGGGCGCGTCCTTCTCGCGGATGACGCAGCAGATGGAATGCTCCGAGCTGCCCTGCGAGATCATCACGACCGAGACGCCAGCCTGCTTGAGGGCCGAGAACGCGCGCTCCGCGGTGCCAGGGACGCCCATCATGCCCGCGCCGGCGATGTCGAGCAGGGCGAGTCCCGCGAAGGTCGTGACGCCCTTGACCGGCGGGACCTGCGAGGGCTCGCTCGAGATGAGCGTGCCTGGATGGTCCGGGTTGAAGGTGTTGCGGATGATGATCGGGATGCCGCGCGCGATCGCCGGCGCCATCGTCTGCGGGTGGATGACCTTCGCGCCGAAGTAGGACAGCTCGCAGGCCTCGTCGTACGACAGGCGCTCGACCAGCATGGCTTCGGGCACGACGCGCGGGTCGGCGCTCAGCACGCCATCGACGTCGGTCCAGATGTGCAGTTCGAACGCGCCGAACAGCGCGGCGAAGATGGCGCCCGAGTAGTCGCTGCCGTTGCGGCCGAGCGTCGTCACGCGGCCGGCCCGCGTGCGCGCCACGAAGCCGGTGACGACCACGCGCGGCTCGTCGCGCAACTTCAAGTTGGCGAGCTTGCCTTGCGACTCGTCCCAGTCGACGGTCGCGCCCAACTCGCCGTGCTCGACGACCAGCACAGCGCGTGCGTCCAGCCGGACACAGTCGAGACCACGCGCCCGCAGGGCGGCTTGGACGAGGAGCGAGGACCACACCTCGCCCAACCCTTGGACGAGGTCCAGCAGGTCGTCGGACAGGTATCCGACCAATGCTTGCGCATGCAGCAACTCGCGCAGGCGCTGGAACTCTTCTTCGAGCGTGGCGAGCAGTCCCTCGGCCGCGGGGCCGGCGATGGCGCGCGCCGCCAGGACGTGGCGTTCGCGCAGGTCGGACCAGTCGCTCGTCCAACCCTCGTCGCGCGCCGCCGCGCGCCGCAAGAGACCGATCAGCGCGTCGGTCGCGCCTTGCATGGCCGAGACCACGATCACTTGGCGTTCTTGGCGTTCGGCGAGGATGCGCGCGACGCGCTCGATGCGCGCAGCGTCGGCGAGGCTGGAGCCTCCGAACTTGTGGGCGACGAAGGACTCTTGGCGCGGGTGCATGGCCCAACACTCCAGCCTCCCCGCCGCGCGCATGCAACCGACGCGACGCGCCGATCCGGGTCAGGGCACGAGGATGAACTCCAACGCGTCGCTCAAGCCCACGTTGTCGGGCGCCGGGAAGCCCGGATCGCGCGTGTAGTATTGGGCGCACACGGTCGTGCCGGCCACCAGGCTCGCATCCACGCCACTTGCCACCCACGCGGCGAAGTCGAAGCTGTGGACTCCGCTGCAGTCTCGCACCTGCGCGCTGCCGCCGCTTTGCATGGCCGGCGTGCGGCGCAGGGGACCGGCGAGGCACATGGTGCCGCCCGCGAAGGGGACCGCGCCGCGACCGTGGACGCTGTACAAGAGCGTGCCCGCGCCGCGGTTGAGCAGTCCCGTCGCCTGCACATGGAAGCCCGTGCCGGCGCTGGCGCTGGCGATGCCCAAGGTGCGGATCTTCGGCTCGCAACCGAGCGAGTTGGGCTTGGCGTCGCAATAGGTCCGTGGCGCGGTGCCCGTGCCTTCGCCGCGCAGCAGGAACGCACCGCGGATCCCGGCGCCCAGCACCTCGATGCGCTGCGGTCCCGCGTCGCCCAGGCGCTCGGGGTCGAGCTGTCCCGGGCCAGCGGCCGCGAACCACGCGCGTCCGGTGATCGCGGCGTCCGTGTCGACCAGCCCGATCGTGGCGAAGGTGCCATCGGTCTCGACGATGGCGCCGAGGAAGAAGGCCCCCTCCACGCCGCCGGCGGCAGGCAGGTCGTAGTCGATCCAGGCGAGGTTCGCCACGGACGGCACGACATCGGCATGCACGCTGCGCAGCACGGCGTCGTTGGGTTGCAGGTCGTCGTTGGGATCCTCCCACACGCACAGGCGGATCGTCGTGCCGGGACGGATGCCGCCTGGCTCGAGCATCAGACGCACCTTGACGATGGCGTCGGGGCCGCCGCTCGTCGTGAACGATTGCAGCCACGCGTAGTCGGCCGGCATGCCGTAGGTGATGCCGAGGTTGGGCGCGCCATCGTCGAGCGCGTAGATCTGCTGGGCCTGCGCGGCGGGGGCGAGGAGCGCGAGGAGCGCAAGGCGGACGGCGTGCTTCATGGGGCAGGACGCGTCGCCGGGGTGCGAAAGGGTCGGCGGTCGTCGTCCACGCGACATCGTGGCTGGGCGCGCCGCCAAGCCCCATCCCGCCGAGTGCTAAGCGCGCGTGGCAGCAGTGCGAAGGCGCATGGCTGCGTCGCGTCGCATCCAGTTCGTGCTTCGACCAGGCTCGTGATCGTCCCGAAGGTTCAGAGAAGCTGGCGACACTTGCCCGTCGTGCGTGGGAGGTCGATGCCCGCCACGCCCGGAAAGCGCGAGGGTCGGTCGTGCAAGCAGGCTTCGCACCCTCCAGCGCGGTGCCAACGCACCGGTCGACTGCCGCGCATGACGCGGTCCGAGCTCGCGCCACACGCCATGGCTTCGAGGCGACAACCGCAGTCCTCGTGCAGCGCTGCGGCGGGTTCGACGCACACATCGGCCTGAACCATGCGGCTGAGCACCGCGCAAGCGAGGCCGTCGCAGTCCCGCGGCGCGGCCTGGTCGCGATCCGACAAGGCGCCGGAATCAGGCATCAACGCGGCCCACGCGGCGCTGGCGGCGAGGCCGGCGGTGCCCATCGCGGCCAGCAGCGCGTGGCCGACCCACAGGCGCAGTTGCGAAGTTCGTGCTTCCTCCGTCGCGTCCATCGCCCACTTCGACGCCTGCGCGCCGCTGGTCTTCCCGTGCCTCGCGGCCGCGCGCGAACTAGGCCTGCAAGTGGCGCAGCAAGGTCGGATCAAGCGCAAGTCAAGCTGGTCGTCGTTCCGCCTCGCCGCGCGGAGGACTTCACGCGGGCTTGGCAACTCCTTCCCGGCCGACTTGCATCCGGCGGGGAAGATCTCCCCGCACGGCCAGCGGGCCGTGCGCGCGAACCTGGACACCAAGACGCAACCCCACCCATGCTGCAAGCTCGCACTCTCGCTGCCATCGCCCTGCTCGGCGGCCTCGCCTTCGCCCAATCCGCCGATCTGCCCCAGCGCGTCGCCGCTGGCGATGTCGGTCCCACCTACGCCGTCCTGTGGGCCCGCTCCGCCACGGCGGGCACTGTGACCTTCCGCTACTCGACCGATCCGAGCCTGGCTGGCGCCGCCACGCGCACAGCCACCGTCGTCGACGCGACCTTGCCCGCCAAGGCGTATGTGCGCGGCCTGCTGCCGGGCACCACCTACTACTACGAAGCGCAATCTCCGTCCGGCGGCGTCGACAGCGGGACGTTCAGGACGCCGCGCCTCGGAGGTGGAGTGCAAGGCCTGCGCTTCGGCGTCTCCGGCGACTCGCGCGGCGACTTCATGCCGGCCGGCTCGCTCTCCAACGCCGCCACCGCCAACCTCGAGTTCTTCGTCATGCTCGGCGACACGATCTACGCCGACGTGGCCTCGCCCCTCGTGCCGGTCGCGCAGTGCATCACGCTCGACGAGTTCCGCGGCAAGCACGCCGAAGTGCTCTCGGCCTTCTCCGGCGTCAATGGCGTCGGCGACCTGCGTCGCTCGACCGCGCTGTGGGCCTCGATCGACGACCACGAGGTGACCAACGACTTCGCCGGCGGCGCCGCGCCGTCCTCGGATGCGCGCTTCGACCTGAATGGCGCCTACATCAACGAGACCAACCTGTTCCGCAATGGCATGCGGTCCTTCACCGAGTACATGCCGACCCTGCGCCTCGCCTACGGCCAGACCGGCGATGCTCGCACGGCGTTCAAGCGCAAGCTGTACCGCAAGATGGCCTACGGCACAGACGCGGCGCTGATGGTGCTCGACGCGCGTTCCTTCCGCGACCAGTCCTTGCCCGCGGTCGCCAATCCCGCCGACCAGGCGCAGGTGCTCAACTTCCTCGTGTCGAGCTACGACCCGACGCGCACGATGCTCGGTCGCGCCCAGGTCGAAGAGCTCAAGGCCGACCTGCTCGCCGCCGAGCAAGCCGGCATCAAGTGGAAATTCGTCATGATCCCCGAGCCGATCCAGAACCTCGGCGTGGTGGCCGGTCAGGATCGCTACGAAGGCTACGCGGCCGAGCGCGCCGAGGTCCTCGCGCATGTCGCCGCCAACAACATCCGCAACGTCGTCTTCGTCGCGGCGGACATCCACGGCACGATCGTCAACAACCTGACCTTCTCCGCCGGCCCCGGCCAGCCTCAGCAGCAGACCGGCGCCTTCGAGGTGACGACCGGTTCGATCTCGTACAACCAGCCCTTCGGCCCCACGGTGGTGGGCCTCGCCAGCGCCTTGGGCTTGCTGACCCCGGCGCAAGTCGCCTTCTACCAGTCCTTGCCGATCCCCGCCAAGGACGCCTTCGTGCAGCAGTTGATCGACCAGCAGGTCGCGCCGCTCGGCTACGACACGGTGGGTCTCGTCGGAGCGCCGATCAACGCCACGCTGAACGCCGGTGGCTGGTCGGCCACGCACACCTTTGGTTGGACCGAGTTCCAGGTGGCGCCCGTCACGGGCGAGTTGAGCGTCACGACCTGGGGCGTGGAGCCCAACGCGACCACGCTGCCGCCCTTCATCGTGGGCAACTTCACCGTCGTGCCCCAGTGAGGGGCGCGGCGCGGCCAAGAGCGCAGACGGTCGCCTGCACGCCGGGCGATCGGATTGCGGAGAGTTGACGAGCCCGGGGGGGCTCGGGAGAGGAGCCCGGGCTGGATGTTCCGGGCTCCTCTCTTTGGCGCGGGCAGGCCGGATGGCTATCGTCCTGCCCGCATGTCGCGCACCCCGCTCAGCAGCCCCGAAAGCGAAGCCCCCGAAGGTGGCGGCTGGCGCGCGCGCATGTGGCGCATCGTGTTCCTCGCCGACACTCCGGCGGGGCGCGCCTTCGACTTGGTGCTCCTGTGGGCGATCCTCGCCAGCGTGCTGGTCGTGATGCTCGACAGCGTCGAGCCGCTGCGCGAAGAGTGGGGACGATGGTTCATCGCGCTCGAGTGGGCCTTCACCATCCTCTTCACCATCGAGTACGCCCTGCGCTTGTGGTGCTCGAAGCGTCCCACGGCCTACGCGACGAGCTTCTTCGGCGTGGTCGACCTGCTGGCCGTCTTGCCGAACTACCTGAGCCTGTTCCTCGGCGGTTCGCACTACATGGCCACGGTGCGGATCCTGCGCCTGATGCGGATCTTCCGCATCCTGAAGATGATCCACCATGTCAACGAGGCCAATGTGCTGCTGCACGCCTTGCTGGCCTCGCGTCGCAAGATCTTCGTGTTCATGACGAGCGTACTGGCGCTCGTGTGCGTCGAGGGCAGCTTGATGTACGTGATCGAGCACAGCGAGGGATCGCGCTTCGAGAGCATCCCGGCTTCGATCTACTGGGCCATCGTCACCGTCACGACCGTCGGCTACGGCGACATCGTCCCCGCGACCGTGGCGGGCAAGATGCTGGCGTCCTTCATCATGCTGACGGGCTTCGCCATCCTGGCGGTGCCGACCGGCATCGTGGCGGCGGAGATCGGGCGCGAGGTCATGGTGCGCAAGGCCGCCACGAGTCTCGCGCGCCTCTGCGGCGCTTGCGGCCACCAAGGCCACGAGCCCGAAGCGCAGCACTGCAATCGCTGCGGCGCGCGCTTGTAGTCCGAACTGGGGCCCATGGCGGCGCCTTGGCCGATGTCCTAGCTTGGGCCCATCGCGCGGCCAACGCGTGGCAGCCTGCATGTCCACCAGCGAAACACGACCCGAGCCCACGCCCTCCGACTTGCGACGAGCCGTGCGCGAGGGTTATGCCGCCATCGTGCGATCCGATCCTTCCGCTGGTTCCTGCTGCGGTCCGATCGGGGGCTGCGGCGTGCGCACCGACGCCGAGACGCTCGCCCGCCAGATCGGCTACGACGCGGCCGAGATCGCCGCGCTGCCGGAGGGCGCGAACCTCGGCTTGTCGTGCGGCAACCCCGGCGCCATCGCGCGCCTCGCGCCTTGCGAGACGGTGCTCGACCTCGGCTCGGGCGCGGGTTTCGACTGCTTTCTGATGGGCCCCAAGGTGGGGGCCAACGGTCGCGTCATCGGCGTGGACATGACGCACGAGATGTTGGCGCGCGCGCGCGCCAACTTGCCGCTGTACCGCGAGCGCACCGGACTCGACAACATCGAGTTTCGCTTGGGCGAGATCGAGCACCTGCCCGTGGCCGACGCGAGCGTGGATTGCGTCATCAGCAACTGCGTGCTCAACCTGTCGCCGGACAAGGCGCAGGTGTGGCGCGAGATCGCGCGGGTGCTCAAGCCAGGCGGTCGCGTGGCCATCTCGGACATCGTGCTGCTGCGTCCCTTGCCGCAGGCCTTGGCCCACGACATCGAGGCGCTCGTGGGCTGCGTTGCGGGCGCGGTGCTGGCGGAAGAGGTCGTCGATCAGGCGCGCGCCGCGGGCTTGGTCGCCGTGCGCATCGAGCCCCAGCCCAACTACATCGCGGCCATGGAGCACGCCGGCGATCCGCTCCATGCGCGCATCGCCGCGGCGCTGCCTGCCGGAGCACGCATCGGCGACCATGTGGCCAGCGCCGAGATCCTGGCTCGCAAGCCGGGCGTGCGCACTGGATGTTGCTGATGCTGGCGGTGTAGTCGCGGCAAGGCCGCGGTATTCAAGAGGTCGCATTCCCCGCCGCGGGAGTGGCTTGCCGTAGTTCGACCCGGTGCTCAAGTACCCGGCAAATCTTGCCGATCTCGGTCGTCGCCCCAGCACGAGGCGATCGCAGGCGTCTTCCGTCCTCCGCGGAGCGTCGCCTAGGTCGCCGCGTCGAGCCGGCCGCCCTTCGGCGGTCGCGACGGCCGCGCGGGGCACCGAGGACCAGCCTGTGAACAAGCTCGTTTGGGGTATCGCGGCCGCCACGGCCTCCACCCTGGCAATCGTCGCCGCCGTCGCCATCCCTTGGCCCGGGAATGTCGCGTCCGAGAACTTCGAGCCGGCGCGCTTGCGTCAAGCAAACGCGACAACCGACCTCGGGCTGGCCATCGCGCTCTCCGACGCGGACGGCAACCCGGTGCAGGAGGCGCGCGTCTTGTGCGCCCCGGCGAATGCAGGAACCGGCAGTTGGAGCATCGCGCGCGCCGGCATCTCGAACCAAGGCGGCATGGCGCTGCTGGTGCCGATCGCAGCGGGTCTTTCGAACATCGCCATCGTGGCTCCCGGTCGTGCCGCGCAAGTCGGCGTGCTCGACGCCAAGTCGGGCGAAGCCAAGTTCGTGTTGGAGCCCGGCAGCGATCTCGCCGTCCAGTTGGCTGGACAGAGCGGAGCGGCACAAGGCCGATGGCTCGTCGCGGTCCGTCCGCTGGACGCAGGTGGCACCTGCGCTTCTGGCTTCGATTCGGCGCTGGATGCGCTGGAGGCCTTCGAGGCCGCGGATGGCCGCGACGTGAATCCGCGCACCGACGATGGCGCCAGCCTGCGTCGCGCCGACGACCAAGGCCTGGCCTCGTGGAGCGGCCTGCCGCGTTGCACGGTGCTCGTCGAAGCTTGGCGCGTCGCCGGCGGCGACAGCTTCCTTCCGGCGCAAGGAGCGCAAGTCCATCGCCAGGTGGTCGACCTGTCCAAGCCGAGCCACGCGGTGCGACTGTCGGTTGCGACGCGCAGCGAACTCGTCGTGGAAGTGCTCGACGGAGGCCGGCCCGCGACCACGGGCACATCGGTGCTCGT
>SXGQ01336956.1_pt1 | contig 52228 bp, 49 predicted proteins | sample 3178371 | NCBI WGS metagenome assembly SXGQ01 (sample SAMN11356859, study PRJNA531348) | freshwater metagenome | isolation source: freshwater sample F1-20 | place: China: Fuxian Lake, Yuxi | collected 2017-12-25 | reverse complement strand
TTTCCCCAGCTGCAATTGCCTTACTTGTTATCCAAACTTGTTGCCTTTTATTGGCATTCTGGGCATTTAAAAATAGGGCAAGACTTGAAAGCAGAGAAATACAAATTCCCATTGTCATGTAGATTCTTTGAGATTTTTTCAACTTTAACCGATTTGAAGACTTCACTTTCTTCTTAAATTTAATCATTTAAATCAATATCTTTTGAAATATAGGTAATTCTTGCTATGGGGATCGAATATTTCTCATCAATATTTTGTAAATCGAAGTTATCCTGGAATACACCTACAACTTTTCCGGTTAGGATTATTGATTTACCAATATTTACAGCCAACTGATTCTTTTCAACCAAATTTGATCTTAGGTAAGAACTAATACTCCACTTACTTTGTAAAATTGTTGCCTGTCTGGTTTTATTCGTTAATCCCTTAATAAACCCAATTGACCAAATAGGAATTGCAAATTCTTTCATCCCAACTTGCACACAAAGATGATCAAAAGCGACCTCTAAGGCTTTGCCTATTATTTGGGGGCCCTCAAGTATTTGAACACATATCTCCTGATTCAAATTGGCTCTTACCCGATCAAAGAGTCCAATTTGGAATTGCTCAGTTCTAATTTGTGATTGCAATAAAAGACTGTCTTTTTGCATTAGAAAACCTGAGGCTTGTAGCTCCAGATTTCTTTCTAGTTCAAAGAGGTAATTTTCTTTCACCCCTGCATTCTGAATGAATTATCTAAAGGCCGCAATTAAATTGGGGCATATATGCCCTGCTTTATTTGATCTCATAACCATTGGCTTTTGTCCAAAAGGATTACCTTCATTGACTTAACCTCTACCATCATCCATCTTTAATCTTTGAACTTTTTTTTATATTACAAAGGGGAATAATTGAAAATAGTTAAAAGTGAAAAGCAAATTGTTGGCCATATTTTGTTGGATCTTCGCCCCACTCAACTTAAAGCCTCTCAATGGGTGCAAACAGAAATTGATTTACAGATGTCTATTACGCCTAACAAACCTAATTATGGATTCAAAACCATTAAAGGTCTGCCCGAACCAGAAGCTTGGACAAAACAATTAGCCACCGGTATTGCTGAAGTGTTAATCGGTGAGCGTCCAGTTTTTCAACTAATGAGATGGGTTTCATTTGATGTTTACCGAGAAATTGACAGACAAGTTCAACCAAAACTGGAACTTCATGCCAAAAGAGCCAGACCTTTCGTGCGTTGTCTAAGAATCGAAAATACGAGTGAAAAAATCATTGAAGCCACAGCTGTGATTCAAAAAGGTTTTAGAGGACGAGGGATGGGTTTAAGACTTGAGGCTGAAAACGATAGGTGGCGCTGCACTCAGTTGTTAGTTGCTTAACTACTTAAACCGTGACAACGCTTGTATTTTTTGCCAGAACCACAAGGACATTGTTCGTTTCTTCCAACTTCAACAACGGTTCTTTGCTTAACAACTGGTTGAGTACTTGCTTCTTCGCCATCAATTGAAGGGGCACTATAGGAAAGGTTTTGTTGTTTCTCAACTTTAGTGAAACCTTTTGCCTCAACCGATTGTTGGTTTTCCTGAACTTGAACTTGGGCATTAAATGTAAATCCAACAACTTGTTCCTTAATTGCATCCATCATTGCCACAAATAAGTCATAACCTTCTTTTTGGTACTCAACCAACGGATCTCTTTGACCCATTGCTCGAAGCCCAATTCCTTCTTGCAAGTAATCCATCTCATAAAGATGTTCACGCCATTTTCTATCAAAAACACTCAAAACAACTTGTCGTTCTAATTCGCGCATAACTTTTGGTGTTAGAAGTGCTTCCCTGGTTCGATAAGCTTGTGCCGCATCTTTTCTAAGCGCTTCCAGAAGAATATCTTGATCAATTGTTCCCCCATTTTGTTGTCTTAAAGTCTCGAGTGAAATGGCAGTCGGATACAAGTTCTTCAAAGCCATCATTAATTGATCTAGGTCCCATTGCTCTGGATAACCTTCACTTGTTGCTGCCAGCACATAGGCTTGAACAGTTTCGTCAATAAATTCTAAGATTTGAGCTGAAAGATCCTGTCCCTCAAGAACTTTTGCTCTTTCGGCATAAATTACCTGTCGTTGTTTGTTCAAAACTTCGTCATACTTGAGTACATTTTTTCTAATTTCAAAGTTTTGTTGTTCAACTTGGGTTTGAGCATTTCTGATGGCTGTTGTAACCATCTTGGCCTCAATTGGAACATCGTCTGGAACATTAAATCTTCTTAAGAAAGCATCAACTAGTTCACCTTTAAATCTGCGCATAAGTTCGTCTTGTAAAGATAAATAAAATCTAGATTCGCCAGGATCTCCTTGACGACCTGATCGTCCTCTTAATTGGTTATCAATGCGTCTTGATTCATGACGTTCAGTTCCCAAAACATAAAGTCCACCCAGTGCTGAAACTTCGTCGTGTTCAGCGGCAACCCTTTGAGATGCAAGCTTCACTTCTTCTAAATAGGCCTTGTTGTATGCATCTAAGTCATCATCTGGATCAAAACCTTTTTGAACTACAGCAGCATTGGCTAAGAATTCAGGATTTCCGCCAAGCATGATGTCAGTTCCACGCCCAGCCATATTTGTTGCAACTGTTACAGAACCTTTACGACCAGCTTGGGCAACTATTGCTGCTTCTCGTTCATGATTCTTAGCATTCAATACTTCATGTGGAATCCCACGTTTTTTTAATAACCCACTTAAATATTCAGATCTTTCAACACTTGTTGTTCCAACTAAAACAGGCTGACCCTTTTCGTGTCGTGCATATAGGTCTTCAACAACTGCTATAAATTTTGCTTCTTCAGTTCTATAAATCAAATCTGATTGATCTTTTCGAATCATTGATTTGTTCGTTGGAATTTGAACAACACCCAATTTGTAAATCTTGTCAAATTCAGCTGCCTCTGTCATTGCTGTTCCAGTCATACCAGAAAGTTTTGAATACATTCTGAAGTAATTTTGTAATGTAATTGTTGCTAGGGTTTGGTTTTCTGACTTGATCTCAACATTTTCTTTTGCCTCAATTGCTTGATGCATTCCTTCGTTATATCTACGACCCTGCAACATACGGCCTGTGTGCTCATCAACAATTAAAACTTCCCCATTTAAAATTACATAGTCTTTATCACGTTTAAAAAGTTCTTTAGCTTTTATTGCGTTATTCAAAAATCCAATTAAGGGCGTGTTAATAGATTCGTATAAGTTATCAATTTTTAATGCTTTTTCAACTGTGGCAATACCTTCTTCTAATACTCCAACAGTTCTTTTCCTTATGTCCACTTCATAATCTCTACCAGGTTGCATGTTGCTCACAATTCGAGCAAAATCTTTGTAATAGGCATTCGAGCCTTCTACCGGTCCACTAATAATCAATGGTGTTCGTGCTTCATCAATCAAAATCGAATCAACTTCGTCGACTATTGCAAAGTTGTAACCACGTTGTACGCGATCCGTTGGAGACCAAGCCATGTTGTCTCTTAAATAATCAAATCCAAATTCATTATTTGTTCCATAAGTTATGTCACATAGATAAGCTTCACGACGTTCCATGGTGTCCATGTTTGGACTAATTGTTCCAACAGTAAGACCTAAGAACCTATGAATTCTTCCCATCCATTCGGCGTCTCGATGAGCTAAGTAATCATTTACTGTTACAACGTGCACACCTTTACCGCTAAGCGCATTTAAATAAGCAGGAAGAGTTGATACTAAAGTTTTACCTTCACCAGTTTTCATTTCGGAAATATTTCCTAAGTGAAGTGCGGCACCACCCATTAATTGAACGTCGTAGTGCCTTTGTCCTAAAACTCGAAGGGACGCTTCTCTAACTGTTGCAAATGCTTCAGGCAATAAATCATCTAGTGATTCGCCTTGACTAACTCTTTGCTTATATGAAGAGGTTAAAGACTTAAGTTGCTCATCTGTTAAATTTTTTAAATCAGACTCCAGTGCATTTACTTGCCTAGCAAGACTTTCAAGTTTCTTTAAAACGCGACCTTCACCGGCACGAAGAATCTTGTCAAGCACTAAAACCACGATTAATATCCTCTAATGTCTCGTCAACGAAATAAGCCATTACCTATGTTACGCAATTGCTTTGCGCCACTAAATTAAAGTCCTATATTCCCTTTAGTTTGCTCACATCAGCAGCAGATAAAACAGAATCCTCCCGATGGCGGTGGAATCTTCGTCTATCGGCAGTTCGACGCAATTGTTCCTCTAACCGCTTAATCGCATGATCCAAACATAAATTCATATCGGAACCTTCGGCCTGTGAACGAAGATTGGTGCCCGCTCCTTTAGCAATTAAGTCAACCTGAAATTCAACTTTTTTCTGTCTTTTATTTTCCCGATGTGTCACCTCAACATCTAGCAAAGCAATCTTTACTCCAAATTTTTCAAGTCGAGAACTTTGCTTTAAGACGTGGTTTTTGAAAGTGTCCTCGATATCTGCGTGCCTGCCATGAATAACAATTTCCACGATGGACCTCACTCACTTTTTTTGAAAGTGCCTTACTTCCACCTTAATGCCCTAAGACGAAGTTAATTCAAGGCCAACACAAAGAATCAGGATTTAGTCACCAGAAACCAAAACGACACAAGCTTCAACCTTGATATTGCTTTGTTTCAATGCGGTGATGCTGGAAAGAAGTGATGAACCAGTAGTTGTTAAATCATCAATTATCAAAACAGGTTTTTCTTCAAAATGATTGGCTTTAAAAGCATTTTGCATATTTAGTTTGCGTTCTTTGAAATTTAGATCAGCTTGATCTTTTCTACTTTTGTTACTTACCAATAAATCCTTATCAAATTTGAATCTTTTGCCTGAAAGCTCACAAGCTGTCTCAGTCATCAAACCTATCGGATCTAAGCCTCTTTTTTGAATTGCTTTTGCAGAGCTTGGGACGTTTACAACTCTCATATTTTTGTGTTTTGAATAATGCTTTAAACCAAATGACAAAATACGTGCAAATGGTTCTTTTAGAGTAGAAACACCTTGATCTTTGTATGCAACAATTAAACCCGTAACTATGTGATCATTTTTCATTAACGATAAAACAGGAATATTATCTATAAAATGCATTTTTGGATTATTAATTTGAAGCATGATACATTTTGCGCAAATTACTTCTTCGATTTTTCCACAATAAAAGCAATACTTTTGGCTAATTAGATCTGTAAAGTCTTTTATGAAGCTTTTACTATTCATTCATAAAGTGTGACGAATCAAATGAATCTACCCCACCGAAATTTCCTAAACTGTGGAAAACTTCTAACTGTGGTTAATTACCCTGGGTAGGTAGCGTTTATTAATTCGCCTCGCTCGATCCAATTACCGCTCACTCTTTCAAGAACAATGTCTGTGACCAAAGTCAGAAGTAAAGGTTTTTTTGTCACACCGGCAATATTAGTTGCTCCACTTTGAGAGTAAAGAATTTTTGATAACCCTGTGAATGTGTCAACCGCATAGATATTTGCCGGATCCACTGAGCTGTCCAAATAGAGCAATGTAATTTCATCCTGCCAAGTTGCGTTATTTACAGAAAAACCATCTCTTAAAACTTTTCTCAAAAAGTTTATTTGAATACTTTGTTCATCCCGAACAATGGTTCCAAGTCTTAATTCCGAACCATAAACTGTATTCAAAATTATTGCGACGCGAACTCCATCAGGTGATGGGATCACGTCAATTATATTTTGTTTATCAACTTCAGATATTGAAACATTAAGTAATTTGTTATTTTGAATGACTGATACTTGGTTAATCCCAGTTACCCATACTGCTCCGTAGACATCGGTTTTAGGCACTCTTAATCCTTGACCGCTTACTGATGATCTTTTAACCCCATTCATATTTGCGGTTTCAACAACAAGTCTTGTTCGATCTACATTCACACCAGCTAAAACATTTTTTTCTCGATTTTCAACTGCTGCAAACCAATTTTCAGAATTAAAATATGGATTTGTAATTGGTTCGACTAAGTCGGGAGCTAATCTGACTATTTTTCCATCAGCAATTGCTAAAGCGTCATTTGTTCTTCCAAAATCTGGGGAGAACTTATCCCACAAGGAAATATTCTGACGAATTGGAGTGTTTGGAACAATTAATGGTTGGCTGCCAACATTTATTCTTACCGCACTTATTTCTTGAACACTTGAAAGAGTTTTAACAATCTGGGCCGAGATAAGTTCTCGCATAAACGGCTCTGCCCCTAAAGCAGCTTCGTTTAGCGAAACGGTGGCCAATCCACTACTTACTGGAACTGAATTAATAGCAAGTGTTGTTCCAATTGGGAAAGCGGTATTAACGCCACCCATTAAGTTTTCCCCAGGTCCGCCCAACAACAACTGCATAAGTCTTGTGGCATTGCCTGTCATTGATTTTGGTAATACCACATGATCGGGAACAAGAGTTTTTAGTGAACTATCAGGAAACCACAAAGGATAGGAAGTAAAACTTCTGTTCAAGTCAACTTTAGAAATCAATAAATTGTCATTTTTTAAATTAATTCTCCACTCATTATTAACCTGAATTAGATTAAATTCTTGAGTTAATTGCGCATTAGGTTCACTCAAAGTCAATCTTGATTTACTATCAATGGTCGCATATAGCGGAGCTGAGAAAACAACTGTGTTTTCTTGTAAAGTGTTTAATCTTCCCTGACCTTCATAAACATTAATTTCTTGAGTTGGCTGCCAAATATTTTGCAAATCGGGAATCAAATACTCCCGGGCAATTTTAAAATCATTATCACTTGATGCTGAAGCGTTTAAGAATCCAGAAACAATTTCTTCTGGTGACATTCCTGGCTCTGGGCTACTTGCAATAACTCGAACAATTGAACCAACAGATACAGCTCCGAGATTTGCGCCTTCTTTTATTGAACTCTGTTGTGGGATCGATCCACATCCGACTACCACTAAGGCTAGAAAAAGTAAAAGATATTTTTTTATCATTGATTTTTTTTCTGTTCTGACATAAGTAATTCTTGAAGAGCAGTCATGTCTAATTCGAGTTTTTCATCATCGCCAACACCAATAGAAAGAGGTGACTTTGCTAATGACTTCTCTGGATTTCTTGGCAGAGTTAACCTGAACATTGTTCCTTTACCTGGTGCTCCCCAGGCGTCGAGCCAACCTGAATGCAACCTTGCATCTTCAAGTGCAATTGCTAAACCAAGTCCTGTGCCACCAGTTGTTCTTGCCCTAGCTGGATCTGCTCTCCAAAATCTGTTAAAAACTAGTGAAGATTCTCCTGGTTTTAATCCAGCACCTTTATCTTTAACAACGACCGCTATTGCATCATCATCACTTCCAATTTCAACCTCAATTGGTTTTCCTTCGCCATACTCTGACGCATTTGAAATTAGATTGCGTAAAACTCTTTCAATTCTTCGTTGATCAAGATCGATGTTGGGAGCAGTCCCAGTTATAACAACTGGAGTCTCTTGTTTTGCTAAAAGATTTGATAAAGAATCAGCAGTCTTTTCAATTAAATCCTTTATGTTGATGCTTGTCAGACTTAAATCGGCTACCCCAGCATCAAATCTACTTATTTCTAACAGTTGTGATAACAGAATTTCAAATCTCTCGATTTGAGTGCTAAGTAATTCTGCTGCTCGAGCTGTTTCTCCTGTGTATTGGTCTCGAGATTCATACAAAACGTCGGCAGCCATTCGAACTGTTGTCAGTGGAGTTCTAAGTTCATGAGATACATCTGATACAAATCTTTTTTGTAGGCGAGACATCTGTTCTAACTGACCAATTTGTTGTTGGATTGATGCAGCCATTGAGTTGAATGAACCTGCAAGTATTGCTAAATCATCTTCTCCACTTACTGGAACTCGCTCATTTAACAGACCCATACGAAGTTTTTCAGCAGCATTTGCTGTCTTTCTAACAGGTGCCAGCACGGATCTTGTTAAATACCAAACCAAAATTAATAGACCAAAGATTAAGAAGATACCTGTTGCCAATACTGCTGAACGAATAATGCCAATTGTTTCTTCTTCTTTATCCAAGGGAAATAACAAAAATAGTGAATACGTTCCTACATTGTTGATCTGTATAGGCGCACCCACAACAAGACCGGGAACATTTCTTCCATCTAGATATTTAATCTCTGTGTAAGCCCAAAGTAATTTGTCTGTTTGCTCAACTCTGGATTTCAATTCATTGCTAACACTATTTTCTGAAACTAAATTTGTTCCTCTTTCAGGTAATCCTTGTTTAGAAATTTCTGATGACGCTAAAAACAAAACGTCATAAAGACCTGATTGGCCAGCTCTTACAGCAAGTGCGGTCACGGCAGTGTCAACAACTACAGAAAGTGTGGGTTCACCTGCACCAGTATCTGTTGCTGTAACTACTTTTTGTGCTTCATTTATTGCTGAAGACGCTTCTGTTAAAGATGAAGATTCCTTGGCAGAAAGAATTCCTGTGGAAACTCTATTTATAAGAACAAGTCCAATTATGGTCACAAGTACCGTTGATACAATAAATGTTGTTGAAATAATTCTTAAGCTTAAAGATTTATTCCAAGATTGTTTAAATTGGTAAAAAAACTTCACGGACCAGCCTTATACCCAACGCCTCTAACGGTCATCACAATTTGTGGATTTTCTGGATCATGTTCTACTTTGGATCTCAATCTTTGAACGTGAACGTTAACTAGTCTTGTGTCAGCAGGATTTCTGTAATGCCAAACTTCAGTTAGAAGTTGTTCACGTGTATAAACTTGCCAAGGTTTTCTTGCTAAAGCGAGTAACAAATCAAACTCTAACGGTGTTAACAAAATATCTTTACCGTTTCTTTTAACACTATGACCTATAACATCAATTGTTAAATCAGCTAAGGTTAATTGCTCGGCCTTAAGATCATCTTTTCTTAATCTTGCTTTTATTCTTGCCACAAGTTCTTTTGGTTTAAAAGGTTTAACAATGTAATCATCGGCACCAGATTCCAAGCCTTTAACGATGTCGAGTGTGTCTCCTTTAGCAGTTAGCATGACAATTGGTACTCCGGACTCGGACCTAATTTGTTTACAAACTTCAATACCATCAATCCCAGGCAACATAAGATCTAGCAGAATCAAATCTGGTTTAGTTTCCCGGAAAATAGCTTGAGCTTTTGAGCCATCTTCGCAAAAGAGTGCTTCGTAGCCCTCGGCTCTTAAAACAATTCCCAACATTTCAGATAGAGCCTGATCATCATCGACTACTAATACGCGAGCCATGATGCAATGTTGTCACCTCATCTATGACAAAATCAAAGTGGAGGTAGTTATGACTCAAGGTCCTGGCTCAAATTTGATTCCCCTAACGAAATTAACCCTAGGTGAAATTTTGAGTGGTTCACTCAACAGCCTTAGAAGAATGCCTAAAACATTATTGGGAATCGGTTTATTTTCTGGATTTATTGTCGGAATTGCCACAGTTATGGCCTCAGCACTTTTTGTCAGAAATGGTGAAAGTTTAGAACTTCCACAGATTCCAAATCCTTCTTCAACTCTTAATCAAGAACAATTGGAAGAGCTACTAACTGCTCTTGGCCCAACTTTAAGAATTGCAGTCGTAACAACTCTTGTGCTATTTGTTGTTCAAACTATTTCTGCAGGAATGTTTACCCACATAATTGGTAATGCGATCATAGGTAAAAAGATTAATGCTGCTCAGTCATGGACAAAAACTAAACCTCAATTGGGAAGAATTATTGTTGTCTCTTTAATATCGTTTCTTTTTCCAATTCTTGCAATCGTTGCCGGTTCCTCAATTGGAGTTGCCTTAACTGGGATTAGTAATTTACTTGTATTTGTTGGACTAGGAATTGGTTTAGTGGGCGGAATTTATGTGTGGATCAGTTTATATGTGATTGTGCCAACCTTAGTGCTAGAAGATACAACATTAAAAGGTGCACTTAAGCGTTCTTTCTACTTAGCTAAAGGAAATATTTTGAGAATATTTGGAATAGGAATAATGGGAATTATTACTAGCCAAGCCATTTCAATAGTTGTTTCCACACCATTTGCTCTTTTTGCCCAAACAGGTGCAGATCAAGACCCAACAACTTCTTCAGTATTTATGTCAACCATGGGTTCAGTAATTGGATACACATTTATGCTGCCATTCGTAGCAACATTTACAACGTTGCTTTACACAGATTTAAGAATTAGAAAAGAAAATCTTGCTACTGACTTAAATAAAGAAGCTAATCAGTAGCGGTAGTGATCGGGCTTGTATGGCCCATTTTGATCTACGCCCAGATAATTTGCTTGATCTTTTGTTAATTCTGTTAATTTTGCACCCAAGGCATCCAAGTGCAAACGAGCCACTTTTTCGTCTAACTCTTTAGGAAGTGTGTAAACCCCAACTGGATATTGTTCAGTTTTAGTGAACAATTCAATTTGAGCAAGTACCTGGTTAGTAAATGAATTACTCATCACAAATGATGGGTGACCTGTGGCATTTCCTAAGTTAAGAAGTCTTCCCTCACTCAAGATAATGATTGATTTCTTTTCATCAAAGATCCATTCATCAACCTGAGGTTTGATATTTACTCTTCGAGCACTTTTACTATTGGCCAAACCAGCCATGTCAATCTCGTTGTCAAAATGTCCAACGTTTCCAACAATTGCTTTATCTTTCATTCTTGACATTTGGTCAACTGTAATTACGTTCTTGCAACCTGTTGCAGTGATAATTATGTCTGCATAAGACAAAGTGTTTTCCAAAGTGTTCACTTCATACCCATCCATTGCAGCTTGTAGCGCACAAATTGGATCAATTTCAGTAATGATTACCCTGGCTCGTTGTCCTCGTAATGACTCAGCAGTTCCTTTACCCACATCGCCATAACCACAAACAACTGCTACTTTTCCACCGATCAAAACATCTGTCGCACGATTTAATCCATCAATTAGAGAATGACGGGTTCCGTACTTATTATCAAACTTACTTTTTGTCACAGCATCATTTACGTTAATTGCTGGGAAAAGTAATTGATTTGATTTAAACATTTCATATAAACGATGAACACCAGTTGTGGTTTCCTCGGTTACACCTTTAATGTTATTTGCAATATCAGTCCACAATCTTGGATTTTCTTTTAACGTTTTTTGAATTAACTTAAGAACAACAGAAAATTCTTCACTATCCGCTTTCTCTGGTTCTGGTTGATCACCAGTTTTTTCAAATTCAACACCTTTATGAACAAGTAGTGTGGCGTCTCCACCATCATCAAGAATCATGTTTGGGCCTTCACCATCAGTCCACTTCAAGATTTGTTCAGTGCACCACCAATATTCTTCAAGTGATTCACCTTTCCAAGCAAAAACAGGAACTCCATTTGGTTTTTCAATTGTTCCTTTAGGACCAACTACTACAGCTGCTGCTGCGTGATCTTGGGTAGAAAAAATATTGCAAGATGCCCAACGAACATCAGCACCTAATTCAACAAGGGTTTCAATCAAAACTGCTGTTTGAATAGTCATGTGCAATGAACCAGTTATGCGTGCACCTTTAAGTGGCTTTGAGGCACCGAACTCTTTTCGCATTGCCATCAAACCTGGCATTTCATGTTCTGCCAATTGAATTTCTTTACGGCCAAAATCAGCTAAAGAAAGATCGGCTACTTTGTAATCAAGATTTCCAGAACGATCAACAGTCATTGAAAAGTCAGACACTTTTTATTTACCCCTGAGATTTAGTATGAATCAAACTAAAAGCAATTGTGCCAGATTAAACAGTTCTAGCAACTACGGCATGACCTGTAACCACAACTTTTACATCAATATTGCTGATTAGTGCTACCTCACCCTTTTCAAGCGAGATTTCAGTTGAGCCATCCACAATTTTTGTCTCCCCTTCTAAATTCAAAACTCCTACAAATTTGGTATCACGAGATTGATACGTGGCGTTATCAACAGCTACTAACTCAAAATCAGATTCGGGTTTATAAACGTGTACGCCATCATTTGTGGGCAAAGAAAGCACCTGAATCTGCTTTTCCTCCACCAAACTTAAAGCCGCATCAATATTTACATATTTATTTGTCAGACCCATTCTCAAAACATTGTCAGATGTGGTCATAACTTCCACTGCTAAACCTTGGACATAGGAATGTGGGGTTCCTGGTGAAACATGAATTGCATGCCCCTTTTCTAGAACATGAAATTGCATAAGTAAACAAACTAATACCCCTGGATCATTCGGGTATTTGATAACAATCTTTTCAAAAGTACTAATTGCCTTAGCAGGGTAATTAGCTTTCTTGACGCAATCGACTACTTCTTTATTGATTTGACTAATTTTTGTTTTATCTATTTCAAAGATAATATCTGCAGCGTCAAAGAATGTGTCTGTGGCTAAAACTTCTTTTAATTCTTTTGCATTTGTCTTTTCAAAAAGCATCTTAAATACAACATCTCGTTTAGCTTTGCTTTCTACTCCAGCAAATGCTTGAAATTCTTCTAAAGCAAACAGCATTTCATCTTTGCCGTTATCATCTGAAAGTATTTTTTCACTGTCTGCAAAATCGCTCATTCCTGATTCAGCCGTTTGTTTATCAGGATGAACTTGTATTGATAAGGGTTCGTTTGCGCAAAGTAACTTTATTAGTAATGGAAAATTTGCATTAGTACTTAATTCTTTATTTGTTTTTTTATTTATCGATTTACCTGAAGGATGATCCCCAAACCAAAGTTCAGCTTGAGGTTGGTCAGTCTTTGCCACCCAGTTTTGCAATCCATTAACTTTGCCCCAGGCATAATCTTTTAGTGCACCTTTAATTACAAGTATCGAGTTGTCACTCATTTAAAAAAGTTAGCCGCCAATGCCGCGAGGGCCAGGAGTTGCTTCATCTAGCAACATAACTGGAATTCCATCTTTAATTGGAAAAGTTGTGGCACAACTTGAACAAACAATTTTTGTGTCATCACTTGAAACACTCACATCGGCATGTTTATCGCAAGGACAAGCCAATATTTCAAGTAACTCAGGTTTGATCACAGAACTCATTGTGCATCCTTTCGAATGATTGCCAAAGCTTCATCTCTTACTTTTTCCATTGTTGCACGCTCTCTTGCTTCTGCGTTTAATCGAAGCAAAGGCTCGGTGTTACTTGGGCGAATATTCACCCACCAGGTCCCACTAGCAAATGTTAGGCCATCTAAATCATCAATTTGGACACCTTCAATTCCAGCAAAGTGTTCTTTTACTTTTTTAGAAGTAGCGGCAACATCTTTTACTCGAGTATTAATTTCACCACTGGCAACATAGCGATCAAATTCTTTTATCAAAGAGGAAAAAGAAGTATCTGAACTAGTTTCTCCTAATGCCGCTAGCACGTGAAGTGCTGCCAACATTCCACTATCTGCAAACCAAAAATCTCTAAAATAAAAATGCCCGGAATGCTCTCCCCCAAAAATTGCATTTGTATCTTTCATCACTTGTTTGATAAAGGAATGTCCCACTCTTGTTTTAATGGCTTTCCCGCCATTTTCCTGAACTACTTCCGCAACACTTCTAGAAGTTATTAAGTTATGAATAATAGTGGCGCCTGATTCTCGCTTAAGTTCTCTTTTTGCAATTAATGCAGTTATCGCACTTGGGGTAATACTTTGCCCTTGTTCGTCAATAAAGAATGCGCGATCAGCGTCCCCATCAAAAGCAATTCCTATATCTGCTTTTTCAACAAGAACTCTTTTTTGTAAATCAACTAAATTTGCCGGTTCTATGGGATTTGCTTCATGATTAGGAAATGATCCATCAAGTTCAAAATACATGGGCACTATTTCAAAATTTGAGTCATTAAAAACTTTTGGAACACTAAATCCACCCATACCGTTTCCAGCATCTATCACAACTTTTAGTTTTCGAGCAGATTTTAAATCAACTAGTGAATGAAGATATTTTACATATTCTGAATTCAAATCTCTTGAAGTTTCTTTGCCTTCTTCGCCATTAAATTCTGGTATTCCATTTAAGACAAGTGAAGTGATTTCTTTTAACCCAGAATCTTGACCTACTGGAGCAGCACCAGGTTTAGCTAATTTAATTCCGTTATATTCAGCAGGGTTATGACTGGCCGTAAACATTGCCCCAGCAATATTTAATAGCCCTGTTGCAAAATACAAACCATCAGTTGAGGCAAGACCCATGTGTAAAACATCAACACCTTGTTTTCTTACCCCGCGAGCAAAACTTTCCACAAGTAATGGACCACTTGGTCTCATGTCATGAGCGATTACTACTTGCCCACATCCACCATCAATTTTTCTTAGCTTTAAAGCAACCACAAAAGCTTGTCCAATTAGATTGGAAATATTTTCATCAAATTCTTGCGGAACAATGCCTCTGACGTCATAGGCCTTGATCAAGGTTTGTAAACGAGCCAGGGTGATTTCTTTACTCATAAGAGTTCAAAGACTAGTAGAGAAGAAGTAGTTTAATTAATTTTCGTCACGCACTATGCGCAAATGACTGCGGTTGGCATAGTCGTTGGCAAATGATGGCTCAGACCAAACATCGGGTTGAGGTCTTGCTGCTTCCCTAACCGCGTTGGCAAGAGCTAATAAATCATCCTGGGAGGGAATGAAATGTTGCGGTTCACTTTCAAGTCGGACAATTTCCCAACCTCTAGGTGCGGTGAGTTTGCGAGCATGAGTTTCGCATAAGTCATAACAATGAGGTTCAGCAATGCTGGCCAATGGTCCAAGCACTGCAGTGGAATCGGCATACACATATGTCAGGGTTGCCACAGCTAATTTGCCGCAGGAGAGCCTGGTGCATTTTCTTAAATATGCCATGCTCAATACGCTAGTGAATTTGTTACGAAAGTGACAGGTAGACGCGCCTGATACTTATATATACACCAGTTAATGCTTGATACTGCTGTTAGAAAATGTAGAGAAATTACATTGCTTGTGAGCGTCTCATCCGGCGACGTTCTCGCTCAGACAATCCACCCCAAATACCAAAGCGTTCATCATTTTCTAATGCGTATTCAAGACATTCAGCTCTAACCTCACACGAAGAACAAACTCTTTTAGCTTCGCGTGTGGATCCGCCCTTCTCAGGGAAAAAGGCTTCAGGATCTGTTTGAGCACATAGTGCTTTTTCTTGCCAGCCTGCTGGCTCACTATCGCTTGAAACAAGACTGAGGCCCGTGAAGTCGGACAATTAAAAACCCCCAAAATCGTGCACCGAAAGTTCATTTCTGCACTAGGTAGAAAACTACCTGAACGAATTACACGCTTGTAACTAGGGGTAGGTCAAGTGTTTCAGGCATCTTTTTCTATTTTTTTTAAGTTTTTAGCCAAAAAAGTCCGATTTTGAGTACTTTTCACTACTTTTCACTCAAAATGTAGTTAATTACCCCAGTCAGGATTTGTAGGAATTGTTTGATTATTTAATTCAATTTTTGCCACTTTTTGATCTGGCCAAATCCGTGAATCGTTTAATAAAACAGATCCTGGTGCTAATTCCACAAAATCGGCTACCACCGAATTTTTTATAACGCAACCTTCACCAATTTTTGCACCCCTTGCAATGATGCTTGATTCAATAACAGACTTTTTCCCCACTGTTACTTCATCCAAAATAACGGAATTAATTATCTCGCAATCATCTTCAATGTTTGAATTCTTCCCAATTACAGAACCTAGACTAATTTGGGCAGTTGGTGAAACTTTTGCCCCAGCTAAAACTAATTTATCTCCAAAAGAATTCAGTAATCCTGTTTTAATGTTGCCTAAAACTAAATCACTTGAGCCTTGGACAAATGCTTTAGGTGTTCCTAAATCTAACCAGTAACTTTGATCAACAACCCCAATTACTTTAAATCCTGCTTTTAATAAATCGGGAAAAACTTCTCGCTCTACTGATACAACTCTGCCTGTAGCAATAGTGTCAATTATTTTTCTTTTGAATACATACATGCCAGCATTGATTTGATCTGTGACAATATCTTCTTTACGTTCAGGTTTTTCTAGAAAAGCTAAAACATTTCCTTCTTCATCTGTTGGAACTAAGCCATATGCTGCTGGGTTATCAACTTTTGTCAAATAGATTGCAACATCTGCTTTCTTTTCTTTCCATACCTGCAAAACTTTAATTATGTCTACTCCTGTTAAGACATCTCCATTGAAAACAACGACTGGATCTTCTGGTCCACAGGTCAATAATTCAGCAGCGTTTCTAATTCCCCCGCCTGTACCAAGTTGAACTGGTTCATAGGCATAACTAATTTTCACACCCAGTTTGGAACCATCTGCTAAACCTTCGCGAAAAACTTCGGCTTTAAACGCTGTGCCCAGCACAATGTGATTTATGCCCGCAACTTTTGCTTTTGATATTTGATGTGCTGTCACCGGATATCCCGCAACTTCCAACATGGGTTTTGGTGTGTGAATGGTTAAAGGCTTTAGTCGGGTACCAAAACCCCCGACTAGCAGAATTGCTTCAGTCATTCAAACCTCTTAGCCTTTATTTATGTTTAATAAATAAAACTAATTATGAACCAGGGGTTGGAGAAGTTTCGGGATCAAATGTCACAGGATAAGTCTTTGGCACAAAAAGCACCCAAGTTTGTCCTGGAGCAAATACATGACTAGTTGCTCCAACTGTGTAAGAAGTTGGACTTGTTGCCATTGGTCTTGACCAAGTGGCTTCAAATCTTTGACCATCTCTCATCAAAATTGCTTCACCTGATCCAACAGATTGAATCAATGGAGTTTTGTTTCCACTCTTATCTTGAAAACCAGAATCAGCTAATTGCTCAACGTATTGAACAATGATGTTTTTTGCAAACATTGGTTGATTGGTAACAGCATCTGATGCTGGTTCATTGTCTAGTGCAATAACCCAGGCATTGTTTGTGCCATCCCATTGCGCACCTACTCTGGATGCTGGCCATTTAGCTGAGAATGAATTGGTAGTTGTGCCACCGGTTGCTGGAACATCTGAAAATGTCCAACCCATATCTTTAGCACCACTTATGCCAGTTAAAGATGAAACTAATGCACCCAAATCAACAGTTAAATTGTGCGGAGCATTTTTATCTGTTTGTCGGGTATAAAACTTTCCATTTAATCCATGGCTAGCATTAATCAAATTAGCTTGGTCAATTAGTGGTAAGAATTTTTGTTGAGCACCACTAAATGCAAATGCGGGTGTACCAAATTGTTCCATGATTTCTAAATCAGAAATACGTGCTGATCTAACAGGACCAACTTTATTTGGCATTGAAGAGTTATAAACAGCAGCGATTCTTGTTAATCCTGCTTCAACTTCTTCTACAAAAACCATGTCGGCAGCAGATAGACCCCATTGCGGTCTGGCTGGATTTACGTTGTCAATTTTTACAACAGCTATGGGTCCACCACTTCCACCTGGTAAACCAGAGATTGGGCTAAAACCCACTTTGGCTGTTTCAGTGACTTCAGGTGTTGGTTCAGGTTGAGAGGATGTGTTTCCACCGCAGGCAGAAAGTGCGAATGTTGCTACTGAGGCTAGAGCGATGAGTTTTAATGTTTTTGTCATGCTTCAAACGATAGGCGTAAAGACCCAAGTCGAACAGCCCTGACTCACCCCTTAATAGGTAGTGTTCATGAGGAATACACCTTGGCAAGTGTGGATTTTGGTCACTATCTTTAAAAGTGGGGCAAATGACACGTAATCCGATGGGAAAAATGCTGTGAGCCGTTTTCGCCTGATTGTTGCCATAACCTCTGGTGTAATTCTGCTCGTTGCCTCCGTGGCAGGAATTTTTGGTTTTGCGGCACGAAATTTGGCCGGAAACATAGAAGCCTTGGAAGTTATTTCTTCACCAAAACCAGTTGCAGAAACAGGTCCACTAAATATTTTGTTAATGGGAACCGACACCAGAACTGATCAAGGTGGTGGTTTTGGAAGCGAAGTTGCATACGGTGGGACAGGAAGAAGTGACACCACAATTCTTATTCACTTATCAAATGATAGAAAGAGTGCAATTGCTGTAAGTATTCCTAGAGATTCAGTAGTTAACATTCCAGCTTGTACTAAAGAAGACGGCACCACTGTTGCTGAAAGAACTGATTTATTTAACTCAGCTTTTGCCTCAGCAGGACCGGCTTGCACAGTAAAAACACTTGAAACTCTTACAGGTGTAACTATTAACCATGCTGTGATAGTTGACTTCATTGGATTTTCAAATGTTGTAGACGCCTTAGGTGGAATAAAAGTTTGTTTAACTGAAGCAATAGATGAACCAGTAGAAAATGGTGCAGGTATTCAATTACCAGCAGGTGTTCAAGTTGTAGATGGTAAAAATGCGTTAGGGCTCATGCGTGCTAGATATTCATTAGCTGATGGAAGTGATTTAAGAAGAATAGAAAGACAGCAAGAATTAATCTCGATCACGATTGATCAAATTACAGAGATGAATTTGATAACGGATCTTCCTGCGTTATACAAAGTATTAAATGCAGCAACCTCTTCTTTAAGAATGGATCCCGGTCTATCTGATTTAGATTCTTTAGTAACACTTTCCACAAGTCTTTCCAGTATGGGATCACAAAATGTTTCATTTGTGACTGTTCCTTATGAGGGAACACCAGATGGTAATCATGTGCAGTGGACTGAATCTGCAAATGAATTGTGGAGTGCAATTATTAATGACACAGGCTGGCCACCAAGTGAAGTTGCTGTGGTTGAAACCACTGCACCAAGTACTGAAACTGAAAACATTGTTGTTAAACCAAGTGATGTATCTGCAATTGTCTTAAATGGAACTAGGCGTGCAGGATTTGCAGCTTTAACAAGTGACTTTCTAAAAGCTCAAGGAGTAAATGTTGCAGAAGTTGGCAATGCTCCAAACAAAGACACTGCCGAAAGTGTAATTGTGCACACCAGTGGCAATGCATTAAAAGCACAATTAATTGGACAACTTCTTGGAATTTCTAACATTGCGGAAGATCCAGAATTAGCGGGAGCTGATGTTGCAGTAATTCTTGGCAATAATGCACCACAAAGTTGGACAGCCCCGGCAGCACCAGTTGAGATTCAAACACCAACTCAAACATCACCTGCACCAGCTCCGTCACCAAGTGCAATTGCTGCACCGCAAACCGGATTGTTTTGCCCGCTACCTTAAATAATTGGTGGTCTTAGAAATAAAGTCATCTTTATAACAGTGGTCCATGTCATTTTTTTGTGTTCAAATAATTCAACTATCTTGCCGTCTTCCCAACCAAGTTTGAATTCCTTTATTGCTTCTTTGTTTTTCCTCAAACGAATCAGGGAGATCAATTTCCAATTAAGTAAATAAACAAATGAAATAAAACCTGGAAGATTTCTTCTAGCTAATAAAACTCTATTTCTAGCTTGATACTGATAATAAATTTTATGTCTTGTTTCAGGTTCAACTGCAGGATGGCTAACAATCACATCACCGGCATACCAACATTTAAAACCTGCGTCCCAAATTCTCCAAACTAAGTCAACACCTTCATGTCCATAGAAAAATTCATATGGCCACATTCCTACTTGTTGAAAAACATCTCGTCTAACAGTTGTTGCACCTTCCCATAAGGCAAACATGTGTGATGATCTGTCAGGATTTTTTGTGTTTAGACGAGGAATCCATCTGCGCGGAGTTGGCAAGCCATTTGGATCTTTTGGTTGAGGTTGAATTAAAGCAACTTTTGGATTACTAATAAATTTTTTATAGATTCGAGAAAGCGTATCCACATCTTCCAAAACAACGTCGTCATCTAGAAAGAAAAGTAAGTCACCTTCAACGTTGTAAACACCAGCATTTCTTCCAGCAGGTATCCCTAAATTTTCTTTGATGTGCACACTTTTAACACCGGCTGGTAAAGATTTTGGTTGCCACCCATTTCCCACCACCACAACATCAACTTGGACGTCTATTTGTCCCAGTAAGGAAGAAATTGCCGCTTTTAATTGAGCAGGACGATCACCCTGCGTAAGAACAACACAACCAAAAGTTGGCTTTAAGTCGTTCATGATTTAGGCGCGAAGGCGAGAAGAGGTAAGAATTGCAACTAAATGGCCAATGACTGTAATAGCTGCTGCCAGAGTTAAGAGAATAAGAGTTTCTGATAAGAAATCAAAAATAGCTGCTAACAAGAAAATGATACTTAGTTCAACTGAGTGATAGATCTTGTGAATTGGAAAAAATCTAAATAGAGATCTAATTAGCGCAATAATTTTGTTGCGAGGAACAGCAACTGACTTATCTTCTGAAAGTTTTGCCAAGTTAGAGAAACTTCTTGCCACATGAACCATGTCATTAAAAACTTTATTGAAAGTAATTAATAAGGCAAAAATAAGTCCAAAGATAATTGCTGAGACATTGTCATTTTCAAGAAATACTCTGACTCCTAAAGCTATTGCTAAGAGAGCTTCGGTTGAATAATGGCCAAAACGATCAATAAATATTCCTGCTGGATTGAATTTTGCTGTTACGCGAGCCATTTCCCCATCGCAGCAATCAAAAAGCATTTGTAATTGAGCAAAAACAACTGCCAGAATCACACCACTTAAACCAGTTCTAATAACACTTGCTGCTGCTAACCAGCCAGATAAAACCATTAGCCAAGTAACAAGAGTTGGGCTAATGCCCAATTTTAATAAAACTTTTGAAACGTAAGGAGAGATTTTTCTCATATATAGCGGCCCAGACCAATGTTCTGCAACTCTTCGATTTAATACTTCAGGTGGTTGTCCCACACTTTTTATTTGTTGAATCGAATAATTAGTCATCAAATACTCCTGAATCATTGTGATAGGCATTCAATGCCTGGCTCAAGGTCCCATCAACTGCTAATGTTCCATTCTTTAAATAAAGACCTCTAGTACAAAACTCTTTAAGATCTTTTTCTTTATGAGAAACAAGAAAAAGTGTTTTTCCTTGGTTAAGCAAATCTTTCATTCTTATGTAACATTTTTCCTTGAATGCGGCATCTCCCACAGCTAATGCTTCATCAACCAAAATTATGGGTTCATCAATTGAAGTCACTATGGAAAATCCGAGGCGAATTTTCATACCACTTGAAAAATGTCTTACTGGGGTGTCAAGAAAATCTCCAATTTCAGCAAATTCCACAATGCTGTCAAATCTTTTTCTTACTTCACTTCGACTCAATCCGTGAAGACCTGCAACTAAAGCAATGTTGTCACGCGCAGTTAAATCACTTTTTAAGCCACCGGTTAATTCAATTAAAGGTGCTACTCCACCATTAACTGTTACCGAACCTTCATCGGGTAATAAAACACCAGCAATAAGTCGAAGAAGAGTACTTTTACCTTGACCATTTGCTCCCATCAATCCAACAGCTTCACCAGCGTTTATTTCAAAGTTAATGTTTCTTAATGCCCAAAAATCTCCTTTAGGAGATGTGTTCTTTTGTTGTAAAAGCATTTCTCTAATCGAAAAATTTCTTTTTCTATTGCGTCTAAAACTTACGCCAATATCTTTTACACTAATTGCTACAGTCATTTTATACTTCCTTCAAAACTGAGCGCTCAACTTTTTTGAAGAAGACAACTCCAACTATAAAGACCGCTAAAGATATAACAATTGAGAAAAATACTGGTGTGATCAGATTTGGATCGTTCCAGAATCCGGCTCGATACATCGAGATGATTCCAGTCATAGGATTTAAATAAGCAATTGTTCGCAAGTTTTCAGGAATATCAGACAAACCATAAATAATTGGAGTTAAGTAAAACATCATTCGCAAAAGTATTCTTAAAATATTTGTGGTGTCTCTAGCTAGAACTGTGAGTGGGGCCAAAATTAATCCAATTCCTGAAAGTAATAGGAACTGAACGACAAAAGCTAATGGAATGAAAAGTAACGCGGCAGAAATTTTGGCCTGAAAGATTATTGTTATAAGTATCAAAATTGGAAGCGCAAACAAAAACTCGGTTCCTTTAGCGCCAATACTTTTTATTACCCACAAATATCTAGGTATGGCAATTGAACGAACCATTTTACTTTCCACGACAAGAGATCTAGCTGAATCAGTTACCGCACCATTAAACCAAGTCCAAGAAAGGATTCCGGTTAACAAGAACAAAATGTATGGTTGTTCACCAAGTGATTTTGCTCCAACGATGTATGAAAAAACAAACCAATAAATTGCTGACATCGCTAATGGGTCAAGTAACGTCCATAAATAACCTAGCCAGGTTCCGGCATATCTAATTTGTAAATCTCGATAAACCAAAATTCGAAAGGCGCCAAACTTACCCAAAGGGTTCGTTCTCCTCCACGCTTATCCGATGTGATCGCGTTGAGTACAAGGTTACAGGCGTTTGCTTCCTTTTAAGAAACCAACGCCCCATGACAAATGCATAGTTGGAAGAACAAGCAGTAAATATAGACGACTCATCAGACTAAGTTTGGATTTAATAGTCACAAATGCCAACAAGATAACGGCCAAATAAACTCCTGGTGCTAACCATCCAATTTGCAGCCATTGAATATTTGAAATTTGTGAAATCAAAACTAATAAGAATCCTGCAAACAATCCACAAACAGTGATTGGAGGCGCTAAATATCTTAAGGAAACAGTTTCTGGGTAAGTTTTTGTAACTTGTTTTCTCCATTGACCATACTCAAAGTATTGTTTCGCTAATTCTCTAAGATTTTTTCTTGGTCTATAGGTCACTACAAGATCTGGGTTGAACCAAATTTTTCCACCAGTTTTTCTGATTCGATAATTCATTTCCCAATCTTGAGCCCTTATAAATGACTCATCAAAATATCCAACTCTTTGCAAAGCAGATTTCCTAAATGTTCCTAAGTAAACAGTGTCTACTTCCCCAGATTTACCACCGACATGAAAAGGAGCATTTCCTACTCCGAATTTCGATGTCATGGCAGCTGCAACACTTTTTTCAAAAGAATTTGTACCTTGAGCAGACATCAAGCCACCAACGTTGTCAGCACCTGTGTCCAACAAAGTCTTAACTGCATTTTTTATGTATTCATTATCAACAATTGCATGTCCGTCTAGTCGAACTATAATGTCAAAATTTGATTTCTTAATTGCATTATTTAATGCTGATGCTGTTTTACCACTTGGGTTTTCTACTAGCTTTATTCTTTTATCTTGTGCTAATTCTTGCGCAATTTTATCTGTCTGATCTTTTGATGGACCTAGCGCTAAAATAACTTCTAGCTCACCAGAATAATTCTGGTTTAGAACTGCCTGCACAGATTGCTTTAAGAATCTTTCTTCATTCAAAACAGGAATAATCACAGAAACTGCTGGTTCTGACATTGATTCACCCACTTTTTGCTTTCTTTAGTAGCAACGCTAGTCGAATAATGAGAAAAATCCTTGAATAAATCATACGATTGTCTGCGTGGAGAAGAAAAATGGTTTGCCTAACGAATGGTTCAGAGACTCAAAGTCACCTGCATCAAAATCTACTCGGGGTAGCCAAAAACCAAAGAGTCTAAACAAAAGACAAATCACTTGGGTCTTTCTTGGTGCTTTCGCATACTGGTTTGCTTTTCTATTACTTATCGCACTTGTGCAATTAAATAAAATAGAGATTGATCGGGCTGAATCTGAAATTCCTAAATCCCCAGGAAAAACTTGGTTACTTGTAGGAAGTGATTCTCGTGAAGATATTGATGATCCAGTATTAGAAGGTGCACCTTTAGGTAAATTTGAAGGTCAACGAAGTGACACAATTTTGATAATGAGTGTTCCTCGAATTGGCACACCACTTCAACTAACCAGTATTCCAAGAGATTTAGTAGTAACTATCCCAGCACATGGCGAAACAGGTGAGAAGAAAAATAAAATCAACGCAGCTTATGCCTTTGGTGGACCAAATCTTTCAGTCAAGACCGTAGATAACTTAGTAGGTGTTCAGATGGATAATTATGCAGAAATTGGCTTTGCCGGGTTGGTAAATGTGGTCAATAGTTTTGATGGCATCAGAGTTTGCCCATCTCAAGATTTCTCAGATAAAAAATCTGGATTGGAAATAAAAGAAGGTTGTCAGAAAGTTGATGGCTTAACTGCTTTGGCATATTCGCGAATGCGTTATGCCGATCCTAAAGGTGATATTGGAAGAACTGAAAGACAACAAGAAGTCGTGACTCAAATTGTGAAAAAATCTCTTTCCCCATTTACACTTCTTAATCCATTAAGGGCACCTCAAACAGTTTCTGCGATAGCAAACGCTGTCACCGTAAGTAAAGGTGTGGGACCTTTTGATTTAGTACCTCTTGTTTTTGCTTTAAGAAGTGGTGGAATAGATGCGGCCACCTTGCCTAATAAATCTGGTGGAAACATTGGCAATCTAGGCTCAACAAGAGTTATTACCGAAGATGCAAAAGAAGTATTTCTTGCCCTCCAAGAAGGAACAAAAATTCCTTCATTCGAAACAAAATAATTACTCAGTAATTCTGCCTGTTAGATAATCAGCAGCATGATGAGCTCTTTCTAAAAGATCTACCACATCATCGCCACTTATATTTACGTGTCCGACTTTTCTTCCTTCTTTAACTTTTTTGCCGTAAAGATGAATTCTTAACTCTGGATCGTGAGCCATACAGTGCAAAAATGGTTTATACATATCTAAATACTGACCACCCAAAACATTAACCATCACAGTAAAGGGCGCAACTAAATTAGGACTTCCTAAGGGTAAATCAAGAATTGCACGTAAATGGTTTTCAAATTGTGAGGTAGTAGCACCATCAATAGTCCAATGACCTGAATTAGTGGGACCTAATTTGATTTGACTTATAAAGAATTCGTTATTTCCAGTGTCTATGAATTCAACGGAAAAAATACCAACAATTTTGAAAAGTTCCGAAATTTGTAATGCAATTGACTGCAATTCACTTGCATAGTTATCAGATAAATTAGGTGCAGGAGTTATCACTTCGTCCAAAACACCATCAATTCTCTTAATCTGAGAAACCGGGTAAACCACACTTTGTCCATGAGGAGAGCGCGCAACTTGCAAACTCAACTCTCTTACAAATTTCACTTCATCATCTTTTACGACAAGTCCGGCATCCAATAAAGATTGTCGAATAAAGTTTGTATCTTGTAAATTTTCAATAGTTGAAAGACTTGGTCTAAATAATTGACCTTGCTCTTCAAGTTTCTTTAAGTTTTCAAGTGAAAACTCATACGCATCAAAAGTAATTACTTCAGTATCAAGGGCGAACTTAGTTAATTCAGCGTAATTATTTGTATCACCAACACTGACGCTATTTGCTATTAGTGCAGCACTTTCTTGCGAATCTTTACAAAGTATTTTTATGTCTATGTTTAGTCGAGTTGCTGCCTCTATTAACATTCGCGCAATTTGACTGCCGCCAATTATTCCCACAATCGGAAAATGTGATTTATTGGTCATAGTCCAAATCTTAACTAATTAAATGGATATCGGCAGAACTTAAATTTCTTAAACCTTCCGTTGTTTCAACAATTAGTTCACCCGTTTTGGATATATCCATAGCCTCTGCTTTGAAACTTTCTCCCCCAGGTAGTTGAGCAGTGATTTGGCTCCCAATTGTTAAGCAATTAGTTTTGTACTCTCTGGCAAGTGAAGGAGTTGGACTAGCTTGAGCATTATTTTCCTCAGTCCATCTTGCGCCTAACTCGCTGATGAACTGAGCAATTATTGATTCTTTAGATAAATCATTTTGTAAAAATGCTTTAAGCGATGTAGAATTTTTAATTGGTAATTCATTTAACTCCTGATCAAAATTTATACCAACTCCAGCAATTACATAATCTTTGTGTTTTTCTAACAAGATTCCAGCAAACTTGAATACTTTGTCTGATTCAACTAGCACAAGATCATTAGGCCACTTTATTTTAATGTTTTTCCTGGTTTCTGACTCAAGTGACTTAAATAGACACAGTCCAATTAGTAAAGGAATCCAACCAATCTCATTTTGATTATTTGGTTTTAAAATAATTGAGATGAAAATTGAAGAATTCTTTGGAGCTTCCCAAGTTCTATCTTGTCTACCTCTTCCCTTGGATTGAAAATTAGCTACAACAAATGTTCCTTCTACTGTTTGGTTATTTACTAATTCTTTGGCAATATCGTTAGTTGAAGTGACTTCATCTTTTAAAATGGCGTTTTGCCATAAACACTGTCGAAAGCGCAGTTCGCGCTCCAAAATTTGAGCATCAAGAGGTGCTCGATTCTTCAAAAATCCCGTCACACTGTTACCGTACGACAAGAGCCTTTTTCTTAGAGAGGACCACGTGGGTAAAAAGTCCAGTGACGGTGCAAATCCTCGTACCACCGCGTCAAAATTGGCTCACTTAGCGCAAATTAAAAAAGAAATCCACGTTGACCAAGCCAATGAATCCATTACAAAGCAGCATGCCAAAGGCAAGCAAAGTGCTCGTGAAAGATTAGCTTCACTACTTGATCCTGAATCATTTCAAGAAATAGATGAATTAGTAAGGCATCAAAAAAATAATTTCGGTATGGATAAAAATCGTCCAGCAGGAGACGGTGTAATTATTGGATTCGGAACAGTTGATGGTCGACCTGTTTATGTTTATTCCCAAGACTTCACTGCCATGGGTGGCTCTTTAGGTGAAGCAATGGGTGGAAAAATTGTTAAGTTAATGGATTTAGCAATCAAATCTGGTGCACCAATTGTTGGTATTAACGATTCTGGTGGAGCAAGAATTCAAGAAGGTGTTGCATCCCTTGCAATGTATGGAGAAATATTTTTAAGAAATACCAGAGCATCAGGTGTTATTCCACAAATTTCCATAATTATGGGACCTTGCGCTGGTGGAGCTGTTTATTCCCCGGCCCTAACTGATTTTGTTGTAATGGTTGATAAAACATCACACATGTTTATTACTGGTCCAGACGTTATTAAAACTGTAACTGGTGAAGAAGTTTCCTTTGAAGACTTAGGTGGAGCAAGAGCACACGCCACAAAATCTGGTGTAGCTCATTACATGGCAAACGATGAGGATGATGCTTTGGATTATGTGAGAACACTTTTGAGTTTCTTGCCTTCAAATAACGCTGAACCTTCCCAACATTTTGAATCAAAAGTAGATCTGCAAGTTAACCAACATGACTTAGAAATGGATTCATTAGTTCCCGACTCTCCAAATCAACCTTATGACATGCACGTTTTAGTTAAACATGTTTTAGATGATGATGAATTCTTCGAAATTCATGGTGGTTGGGCTCCAAACATCATGGTTGGATTTGGTCGCATTGAAGGACAAAGTGTTGGCATTGTTGCAAATCAACCAATGCAATTTGCTGGAACTTTAGACATTGAAGCTTCAGAAAAAGCTGCGCGCTTTGTAAGAACTTGCGATGCTTTCAATATTCCAATCATTACTTTTGTTGATGTTCCAGGATTTTTACCTGGTGTTGATCAAGAGTATGGCGGAATTATTAGACGAGGTGCCAAATTAATTTATGCTTACGCCGAAGCAACAGTTCCATTAATCACCGTAATTACCAGAAAAGCCTATGGCGGTGCATACATTGTTATGGGATCAAAACATTTAGGTGCTGACTTAAATCTGGCTTGGCCAACTGCTCAAGTTGCTGTGATGGGTGCCCAAGGTGCGGTAAATATTTTGTTTAGAAAAGAAATCACTGCTGCAAAAGATCCTGTAGCAGAGCGTGCCGACAAAATCAGTGAGTACGAAGAAGCATTTGATAATCCTTATGTGGCAGCAGAACGTGGCTGGATTGATGCAGTGATTGCTCCAAGTGAAACCAGAATCAGAATTATTAGAGGACTTCGCCAACTAATTACCAAACGTGAATCAATGCCTCCTAAGAAACACGGAAATATTCCATTATGACCAAACCACTTGAATTTACAGTTCTTCGAGGCAATCCAAGTTCAGAAGAAATAGCTGCCATTCATGTTGCACTACAGGTAGCAAAGAATTCATCTGAAGAATTAGGTAAACAGAAAAAGAGAATAAGTAACTGGAATAGTCCTCAATTTAGATTTAGAAATACTCCACACCTAACCAGCGGTTGGCAATACTCCTACCTTTCTGGAGCATGAGTTTTCCGGTAATCCTGGCGTCTGCCTCCCCTGCCAGATTGATGCTTCTTCGAAGCCAAAAAATTAATCCAATTGTTATTCCTTCAGAAATAAATGAAAAACAAATCGAAGAGGAACACAAATGTCAATCAACTGAAGTAATTGTTGAAAAACTTTCAATTTCTAAAGCAAATTATGTTCTGGAGAATAATCTTTCATTAGATAAGGGTGTTTTGATTGCTGCAGATTCTATGCTTGAATTTGAATCCAAAAGTTTTGGTAAACCCTTGAATGCCAATAATGCTATTGAGCGCTGGAAACAAATGCGTGGAAAATCTGGAATTTTACATACCGGGCATACAGTTATTCGTTTAGATAATAAGCAAACAATTTCAAGAGTAGTTTCAACAAAAGTTCAATTTGCTAACGTTGATGACGAAGAAATAGTTGCATATGTTGCCTCAGGTGAACCTTTACAAGTTGCTGGTGCTTTTACATTGGATTCTTTAGGCGCAGCTTTTGTTACACAAGTTCAGGGCGACCACAGCAACGTAGTTGGGTTATCACTTCCCACGCTTCGAGAAATTGTTCGTGATCTTGGACTCTCTTGGACTTCTCTATGGGAAATGGCATAAAGTAACAAATCATGGCTAAATCTGGCTCACAAAACATTTCAATTACAAAAATACTTATTGCAAACCGTGGTGAAATTGCAGTTCGCGTTGCTAGAGCTTGTAAAGATGAAGGAATCTCAAGTGTGGCAATTTATGCTGAATCGGATAGAGATGCGCTACATGTATTACATGCTGATGAAGCATATTCATTAAATGGAAGCCTTGCTTCTGAAACTTACCTTTCAATTCCAAAGATTCTTGAAATTGCTAAAAGATCTGGTGCTGATGCAATACACCCTGGTTATGGTTTTCTTTCTGAAAATGCCGAGTTTGCTCAAAGTGTTATTGACGCAGGATTAGTTTGGATTGGCCCACCACCTGCTGCAATTAAGTCTTTAGGTGACAAAGTGCAAGCTCGACATATTGCTGCCAAAGTTGGAGCACCACTAGTTCCTGGAACCAAAGATCCTGTAAATAATGCTCAAGAAGTTGTTGAATTTGCCACAAAACATGGTTTACCAATTGCGATTAAAGCAGCTTTTGGTGGCGGTGGGCGTGGATTAAAAGTTGCTCGTAATCAAGAAGAAATAGTTGAACTTTATGAATCAGCTGTAAGAGAAGCAACAGCAGCTTTTGGTCGAGGTGAATGTTTTGTTGAAAGATATTTAGATCGACCACGACATGTGGAAACTCAATGTTTGGCAGATAAATTCGGCAACGTTGTTGTGGTTTCAACTAGAGATTGCTCGTTGCAAAGAAGACACCAAAAACTAGTAGAAGAAGCTCCTGCCCCATTCTTAACAGATGATCAAAGACGACAACTTTATGATTCCTCAAAAGCAATTCTTAAAGAAGCATCTTATGAAGGTGCTGGAACTTGTGAATTCTTAATCGGACAAGATGGAACAATTTCATTTCTCGAAGTAAACACAAGATTACAAGTGGAACATCCAGTTAGTGAAGAAGTTACTGGAATTGATTTAGTTCGTGAACAAATAAGAATTGCAAGTGGAGAAAAACTTGGCTATCACGATCCAATAATTAATGGTCACAGTATTGAATTTAGAATAAACGGTGAAGATCCAGGAAGAAATTTCTTACCTGCCCCTGGTCAACTTAAAGTTTGGAAAGAACCAAGTGGCACTGGAGTAAGAGTTGACGCTGGTTTTAAAAAGGGTGATGTAATTGGTGGAAACTTTGATTCTTTACTTGCTAAATTAATTGTTACCGGCTCAACTAGAAAAGAAGCAATTGAAAGAGCAAAAAGGGCTTTGAGTGAATTTGAAGTTGAAGGAATTGCCACAGCTCTTCCATTTCATCGTGCTGTATTAGATGATCCAGCATTTGCTCCCGATGATTCGCTACAAAAATTTAGCATTTACACAAGTTGGATAGAAAATGAATTTAATAATCAGATTCCGCAATACAAAGATTCATCTTTACCCACAACAACTGATGAGAGATCTTCACTTGTTCTTGAAATAAATGGAAAGCGCATTGAAATAACCATGCCAAATGGTTTGACTTCTGGTGGAGTTAAACAAAAGAAACCACCAGTTGCCAGACACCAAAGAACAACCTTGGGAGCCCTTGACTCCGATGCTGTTCAAAGTCCGATGCAAGGAACGGTTGTAAAGATTGCTGTAAAAAATGGGCAAAGTGTTTCCGAAGGTGAACTTTTGTTTGTTATTGAGGCCATGAAAATGGAACAACCCATAAACGCTCATAAAGGTGGGGTTGTAAGTGAACTTTCTGTTGAGGTTGGTGCATCTGTTGCAAACGGTGCAGTTTTGTTAGAAATTAGGGACTCTAGTTCTTCGTAAGCTTGGCTTTTCTTGTGTGACATTTCACATCCAATTGAACAACTTTTGAATATGCAGGCCTAGGGGCTTTCGCACTAAACTCAGGCTCATGGCAATTAGTTCGCTAGATCGAGGGGTTGAATCTTCAACCCGAGCCAAAATTGGTTTACGCCATTTAAGAATAGACAAGTGGTGGCTACAGCCAGCAATTTCTGTATTTGTTTTAGTCTCATTCATTATTTATTCAACTTTTAGAGCTTTCGAAAATAAGTATTATTTTGTTGAACCTTTAATTTCACCTTTTTATTCACCATGTCTTGCTGCTAGTTGTATTGAAGGTGCTTCACATATTGGACAACCAATTGGAACTTGGTGGGTTCTATCTCCTGCACTACTTATCTTGGCATTCCCATTAGGTTTTAGATTAACTTGTTATTACTACCGAAAAACTTATTACCGTTCATTTTGGTTATCACCACCAAGTTGTGCAGTTGCTGAACCTCACAAATCCTATTCGGGTGAAACAAAATCACCGCTAATTTTACAAAACTCACATCGCTACTTTTTTATTGCTGGATTAGCCTTTAACGTCTTGCTAACTTATGACGCAATAATTTCGTTTAAAAACGCTGAAGGACAATGGGGCCACATGAGTGTGGGCACATTAGTTCTCTTAGCAAATGCCACTTTCCTTTGGCTTTATTCTTTGTCTTGTCATTCATGTCGACATATTTTAGGCGGTAAATTAAAGCATTTCAGCAAGAATCCAATTAGATACAAGACTTGGACAATAGTTTCTAGATTAAACGCTGATCATCCAAAATATGCATGGATCTCTTTAATTGGTGTGGCCTTATGTGATCTTTACGTAAGACAAGTGGCAAGTGGAGCAATCACTAATTTCTATTTCTTCTAAAGGGGAATAATGACCGAAATTGAACGTCACGACTTTGATGTTGTGATTGTTGGAGCAGGCGGAGCTGGGCTTCGTGCTGCCATTGAATCTCGTGCCAGCGGATTAAAGACAGCAATTATTTGTAAATCACTTTTTGGAAAAGCTCACACTGTAATGGCCGAAGGTGGCATTGCTGCATCTATGGGAAATGTGAACTCAAATGACAACTGGCAGGTGCACTTTCGTGACACCATGCGTGGTGGAAAATTTCAAAATCATTGGAGAATGGCTGAACTTCACGCCAAGGAATCACCAGATCGCGTTTGGGAATTAGAAACTTATGGTGCCCTTTTTGATCGAACACCAGATGGAAAAATCAGCCAAAGAAACTTTGGTGGACATGAATATCCACGCCTAGCCCACGTTGGTGATCGCACAGGTTTGGAATTAATCAGAACACTGCAACAAAAGATCGTTTCCCTACAACAAGAAGACTTCAAAGAATCTGGCGATTACGAATCAAGAATCAAAGTTTTTGCAGAATTAACAGTTACTGAAATTCTCAAAACCGATGACAAGGTTTCAGGAGTTTTGGGATATTGGCGAGAAAATGGAAAATTTGTTTTATTCCAAGCACCAGCTGTTGTGTTAGCAACTGGTGGAATTGGTAAATCATTCAAAGTAACTTCCAATTCATGGGAAGGCACTGGTGATGGTCACGCACTAGCTTTAAAAGCTGGTGGAAATTTAATGCACATGGAATTTGTGCAATTTCATCCAACTGGCATGGTTTGGCCACCAAGTGTTAAAGGAATTTTAGTAACAGAATCAGTTCGTGGTGATGGTGGAGTTTTGAAGAACTCTGAAGGTAAAAGATTTATGTTTAATTACATTCCTGCAGTATTCAAAGATAAATATGCAGAAACAGAAACTGAAGCAGATGGCTGGTATGAAAACCCTGATTCAAATAGAAGACCACCAGAGCTATTACCAAGAGATGAAGTAGCTCGTGCAATTAATGCTGAAGTAAAAGCAGGACGAGGTTCACCTCACGGAGGTGTTTTCTTAGATGTTTCAACACGTCTAAAACCAGAAGTAATTAAAAAGAGATTGCCTTCAATGTGGCATCAATTTAAAGAATTAGCAGATGTTGACATAACTAAGCAACCTATGGAAGTTGGACCAACATGTCACTATGTAATGGGTGGAATCCAAGTTGATCCCGACACAGGTGCTGCAATAGGTGTAACTGGTCTATTTGCTGCCGGAGAAGTTGCCGGTGGGATGCATGGTTCAAATAGATTGGGTGGAAATTCACTATCTGATTTATTAGTTTTTGGTCGTCGTGCAGGTGTAGGTGCAAGTGCCTATGTTAAGTCCCTATCAAATAAGCCAAAGGTTTCTGAACAAGTTATAGAAAATGCATTAAGTAAAGCAACTGCCCCATTTAATGGCACAAGTAATGAAAATCCTTATGCTGTCCACCAAGAACTGCAGCAAGTAATGAATGATCTTGTAGGAATTATTCGTGATGGTAAAGAAATGATTGAAGCAATATCAAAACTAGAAGACCTAAAGAAACGTGCTAAGAATGTAACCGTTAAAGGTGGAAGACAATTTAACCCTGGCTGGCACTTGGCCCTTGATTTAGAAAACATGTTGCTAGTGAGCGAATCAATCGCTAAAAGTGCGTTGGTAAGAGAGGAATCTCGCGGTGGCCACACTCGAAATGATTTTCCAACTATGGATAAAAACTGGAGACCAAAACACGTTATTACTTCCTGGAATGGAAGCAAAATTGAGACCAAGATTGAATCAATACCACCAATGCCAAAAGAACTTGCAAACCTGTTTGAACAAGAGGAATTAAGTAAATACTTATTGCCAGAAGAATTAGTGCAACTGGGAATGGGAGCATAACGATGGGTTATCTAGCAAAATTACGAGTTTGGCGTGGCAATAAAGAAAAAGGCGAATTAGTCAATTACAACGTCGAAGTAAGTGAAGGCGAAGTGCTGCTTGATGTAATTCATAGATTACAAGCAACTGAAAGTCCAGATTTGGCTGTGCGCTGGAATTGTAAAGCTGGAAAATGCGGATCTTGTAGTGCTGAAATTAACGGCAAACCAAGCTTGATGTGTATGACAAGAATGAATACCTTCAACGAAGAAGATCAAGTAACTGTTACTCCACTTAGAACATTTCCTGTGATTAAAGACTTAGTAACGGATGTTTCTTTTAACTACATCAAAGCAAGAGAAGTACCGGCTTTCAAAGGTCCTGAGAACCTCAAACCGGGTGAATACAGAATGCAACAAATTGACGTTGAAAGAAGCCAAGAATTTAGAAAATGTATTGAATGCTTCTTATGTCAAGATGTTTGCCACGTAATTAGAGACCATGAAGAAAATAAAGAAAGTTTTGCTGGACCTAGATTCTTTATTCGCCTAGCAGAATTAGATATGCATCCATTGGATGAATTAGACAGAAAAAGAGAAGCACAAGAATCTCATGGTTTGGGAATGTGTAACATCACAAAATGTTGTACAGAAGTGTGCCCAGAGCACATCAAGATCACAGATAACGCGATTATTCCTATGAAAGAACGCGTTGTTGATACTAAATATGATCCATTGATTTGGTTGGGTAAAACAATTACCCGCCGCAAGTAATTAAAGCTTAAAAACCAACTTTTTCATAAACACTCTTCAAAGTTGCGGCAGCCACTTTTTCAGCTTTTTGAGCACCCTCAGACATTAGTGAATTAAGTTGTTTTTCATCCGCCAACAAGGCTAAGGTTTTTTCCCTAAATGGCTTAACGATATTTTCAACAACTACTTCACCAGTGAATGTCTTTAAATCTCCATATCCTTTAGAGGCAAACTGAGCTTCAATAGCAGAAATTTCTTCATTTGTTACAGCCTTGATAATACTTATAAGATTTGAAACCCCTGGCTTATTTGTTGGATCGTATTTTATTTCTTTACCGCTATCGGTTATAGCTGTTTTGAATTTCTTTATCACCACATCTGGTTCATCCATGATAAAAATACATCCTTGCGGTGATGATTTACTCATCTTGGAACTTGGGTCTTGTAGATCTAAAATCTTGGCTGATTCTTTAACGATAAAAGCTTCTGGAACTACAAAAGTTTGTCCAAACTGATTATTAAATCTAACCGCAAGATCTCTAGTTAATTCCAAATGCTGTCTTTGATCTTCACCAACTGGAACACTTTGTGCTTGGTAAAGCAAAATATCTGCTGCTTGCAGAATTGGATAGGTAAACAATCCAACCGAAGATCTTTCTTGACCACCTTTTTGTGTTTTGTCTTTAAACTGGGTCATTCTGCCTGCTTCACCAAAACCAGTGAAACAACTTAAGACCCAAGCAAGTTGAGCATGTTGTGGAACCTGGCTTTGCACAAAAACTGTACTTTTTTTAGTATCGATTCCCACAGCTAAGAGTTGAGCAAAAGATGTGAGTGTTCTCTTTTTTAAAATCTTTGGATCAAATTCAGATGTGATTGCGTGTAAATCGACAACGGAGTAAAAACATTCATGTGTTTCTTGCATCTTTACCCATTGACGAAGGGCGCCGAAATAATTTCCAATATGAAAGGAATCAGCGGTGGGCTGAATTCCAGATAAGACACTTGGCTTTGCCATGAGTCTTATTGTCCACCATGATTGCTAGTTCCGGGCTCAATTCGACTTACTCTGACTCGTGAAATTCGTCGCACATCCATACTCAAGATTTCAAAGACGCATTGTTCAGCGATAACACTTTTACCTACAGCTGGAAGAGTGCCGAGTTTGGCGATAACAAAACCTGCGACTGTTTCATATGGGCCTTCAGGAAGATGAATATGAGTTGAATCAGCAAAATCATCAAGATTCATTAATCCATCGACTTCAACTTCCCCATGAAAATCAAGTTCACTTACTTCACTTTCTGGTTCGTCATCTTCATGTCGAATATCACCAATAAGTTCTTCAACTAAATCATCCAAAGTCACGATTCCAGCAGTTCCGCCATATTCGTCTGCAACGATTAAAAGATGCTGATTTCCTTTTCTCATTTGCGCAAGGGCACTTAAAACCGAAGTTGTTCCAGGTATTGACTCAACAGCAATAGCTATTTCTCTTAATTGCTTGCTTGACTTTCGTGCTTCAAGAGAAAGTAATTGTCTAACGTGCACAAATCCCACAACTTCATCAGCTGTTTTATTGATAACTGGATATTTGGTATGAGGCAGTTTTTCAACAACCAATGCGGCATCAGGAATTGTTGATTCAGCATCCAGAAATTCAACTTCGGTTCTAGGTGTCATTACTTCTTTTATTTCACGATCATCTGCTTCAAAGACATCGTCAATTAAAGCTCTCTCGTTTTCACTTAATTCTTCATGTCCTGCTACTAAATCTCTTAAGTCTTCACCACTTAATTCTTGGCGGCTTGCACTTGGGTCTCCCCCAAGTAATCTCACAATCAAATTTGTGGAATGACTTAATAACCAAATAAAAGGTCTGGAAATTCGAGCTAAAATATCAATTGGGTAAGCAGCAACAAGTGCCCAACTTTCAGAATTTTGCAGAGCTAACCTTTTGGGAACCAATTCTCCCAGAACAAGGGAGAAGTAAGCAATAAATAGTGTGATCAAAATAAAGGCGATAACTGAGACAACAGATTTTGGGAAAATTAGATCTAAAACTGGTGAAAGTACTGGGGTTAAACTCGAAGCACCAAATCCTGCACCAATAAAACCTGCAACTGTTACTCCCACTTGCACAGAAGCTAAAAATCTATTGGGATGATCGTGAAGTTCTTTTAGAAGTTTTCCTCTTCTACCTTTTGTTTCAGCGATTCTCTTAACTTGTGCTTCACGAAGTGAAACTAGCGCAATTTCTGCCGCGGCAAAGAAACCACCAACAAGGATGAAAAACAGAACAATAAGGGCACTTACCCAAGTACTCATATATTAAAGATGCTACTCAATCGTCTTGAAAAGATTAAAGGCTTGCATCCAGTTGACGCTTAATACCTGCCAAATAATCCTCTGTTGTTGCCCATTGGTGATCTTTGCTAATCAGACGGGCTAAGTCTTTCGTCATCAAACCTGATTCAACAGTTTTAATGCAAGCTCCTTCTAGAGTTTTTGCAAAACTGATTAGTTCATTATTGTTGTCAAGTTTACCTCTGTGAACTAATCCACCAGTCCACGCAAAAATTGATGCAATTGGATTTGTTGAAGTTGGTTCACCTTTTTGATGTTTACGATAATGACGCGTCACAGTTCCATGTGCTGCTTCAGATTCAACAGTTTTACCATCTGGTGTCATTAACACACTTGTCATCAAACCAAGAGAACCAAAACCTTGGGCAACAGTGTCACTTTGTACGTCCCCATCATAATTCTTACAGGCCCAAACATAACCGCCTTCCCACTTCAAAGCAGTTGCAACCATGTCATCAATTAAACGATGTTCGTAAGTTAAACCAGCTTTATCAAATTGGTTTTTAAATTCTTTTTCAAATATTTCTTGGAAAATATCTTTGAAGCGACCATCGTATGCTTTAAGAATTGTGTTCTTAGTTGATAGATAAACTGGATAATTTCTAATCAGACCATAATTCAGTGAAGCACGAGCAAAATCTTTGATACTTTCATCAAAGTTATACATTCCCATAGCAACACCTGAGCCTGAAAAGTCAGCTACTTGAAATTCCATTGGGCTTGAGCCATCTGCTGGCTGATAAGTCATTGTTACTTTTCCAGGACCTGGAACAACAAAATCTGTGGCCTTGTATTGATCTCCATGAGCATGACGACCAATAACAATTGGCTTTGTCCAAGATGGAACTAAGCGGGGAATGTTACTAATAATGATTGGTTCACGAAAAATTACTCCACCTAGAATATTTCTGATTGTTCCATTAGGAGATTTCCACATCTTTTTTAAACCAAATTCTTTAACTCTTGCTTCATCTGGAGTAATAGTGGCACATTTAACGCCCACGCCGTGTTTTTTAATGGCGTTAGCTGAATCAATTGTTACTTGATCATCTGTTTTGTCACGATTTTCAATGCTGAGATCATAATATTCAAGATTGACATCAAGGTATGGCAAAATTAATTCATCTTTAATGAATTGCCAAATGATGCGAGTCATTTCATCGCCATCAAGTTCTACTACTGGATTTGCTACCTTAATTTTTGCCATTTTTTCCTTTTTCTTTACAGATCTTTAACGTCAGCTTGTTTTGCTCTAACAGCTTCTGCAGCAGTTTTAAGCGCGGTGGTTTCTTCAAGGGTTAATTTTGTTTCAATAACTTTATTTATTCCCTTAGCACCAATTTCTGCTTCTACTCCTAAATAAACACCGCTAATTCCAAATTCGCCATCTACCCAAGCACACACTGGCATGATGCGTCCAGAATTTGTAGCAACTGCTTTTGCCATTTCTGCAGCAGCTGCAGAGGGTGCATAGTAAGCAGAACCTGTCTTTAGCAGAGCCACAACTTCTGCTCCTCCGTTACGAGTTCTATCAACTAAATTGTCAATCTCTTCTTTAGATAAAACTTCGCTTAAGGCTTTTCCTTTAACGCTAGATTGACTTGGAACTGGAACCATAGTTTCGCCATGTGAACCAAGTGTTAATGTTTTTACATCATTTACATTTGAACCTGTTTTCTCGGCAACAAAATTAGTAAATCTTGCAGTATCTAGCATTCCTGCTTGTCCCATTACTCTATTTTTTGGAAAACCTGTTGCTAATTGTGCAAGGGCTGTCATTTCATCTAATGGATTAGAAACAACTATCACTATTGAGTCTGGAGCATGTTTTGCAATATTTTCTGAAACTTGGCGAACAATTTTCGCATTTGTTTCAATTAAATCCATGCGGCTCATACCCGGTTTTCTTGGTAAACCAGCGGTGATGACAACAATGTTGCAGCCTTTAATAACTTCGTAACCTGATCCATCAAGTCCTGTTGTTTGGCCAATGATTTTTGTTTCAAAATTTTGAATTGGTCTTGATTGATTCATATCCAAAGCTAAACCTTCAGCTTTGCCTTCCAAGACATCTGTTAAAACAACGGTTTCGAAAATGTCATATTCTGCTAGGCGCATTGCTGTAGTGGAGCCATAAAATCCTGCTCCGATAACTGCGACTTTTCCTGATCTGCTCACCTAGATACCAGATCCTCTCAAATTAAAGGGTGTATTCGTAAGAAGTTCAATTGAAATTCTAGTCAATAACTTTGAAGAGGGTTTATGAGGGCACAACTATTGAAAGAGTTAAAAGAAAAACTGCGAAACTAACCAAAATCAAAACATCTATCCATTTGGTTCTCACGTATAGCCAGCCAAGAGTGAATCTTGGAAGTGACGCACGTAACACAGCTGCTACAACAACACCTACTGAAAAAACTAAAGCACCAACACGAAAATTTAATTGAGTGGCCAAAACAATTCCTACAGCCGTTACCAGCAACGGAACAAGTGTTGGCCATTGTCTACTAATTAGTTTTTGCCAACGACCAGATTTACTTGGATTATCATTTATTGAAACTGCGCGTAAAGATCTACTCTCAGAATTTGGTTGAGGAGTTGTTGCGCTCATAAATCAAAGATTACCTTAAATCACTTGCTAGGTAGACAGCCAAGAGCATGAGACCTGCACCACTTATGAGAGCCCAGCCCACATTTATGTTCGCATTGGGCAATATCACGTCTAGTGCAATTGAAGTTATCAATTGACCAGCAACACTTGCTAATCCAAAAAGTAATACACCTAGAGTTCTAATTGTCGCTGCTGCAAGAAATACCACCACAGCTCCCAAAAACCCTGCTGAATAAAGCCACCACTGATCTGGCCATGAATTCCAATTTTTACCAAATAAGTTCATCACTATTAATACAGTTAATACTGCAAACATTGACATAGGAAAATTAATAAAAGCAGAAACTTGTGAGTTGCTAGCTTTTGTAACACGACCGTTTAAAGCAAACTGAATCGTTACAGCAAAACCGGCTATGACAACGGCAAGAATTGGTAACCATAGAATTTTTCCTTCAAATTCTGAGACTGATAGCAAAACTGCAACTATGCCAATAACGACAGCAAGTGCTCTCTTTGGTGTTATTTTTCTTTTTGCCCCTGAGCTAAACCCGAATTTATCAACAATAATTCCGCTTACATTTTGAGACGCAACTAAAACAACTGTGAATAACCCCGTGCCAATAATGCTTACTGTGCTTGACGCTGTTGAAATATAAACGGCTCCGGCAACCCCACCCAATAACTGCCACTTAGCAAAATTTCCTGAAATAACAGCTTTGAAAAGTTTTTTTGCTTGTTTCCTAACATTGGGATTAAGAAGGAATAGTGCTGTAAATATTGTTCCACCAATATTTGAGACCAAAGCGGCCATGATTCCATCGTTTAATTCTTTAGCTAATTGACCACTAATTCCTGCTTGCAAAGTTGCAGCAACACCAGCAATAAATGCCAAAGTAATTGAAATTGGAACACTTGCTTTTTCAATGAGAAAAATGGCGCACACCTGTTAGATACATTGTTATTCCAGCTTTTTTCGCTACAGCAATTACCTCATCATCATTCTTAGATCCACCTGGATGAACAACAGCACTCACGCCAGCATTGATTAAAATCTCTAATGCATCAGCAAAGGGAAAGTATGCATCAGATGCAGCAACACTTGATTTAGATTTGTCTTTACCTGCCCTTTTGACGGCAAGTTCTGCAGCGTCAACTCTATTTACTTGTCCCATCCCTATGCCAACAAGTCCACCGTCTTTAGCTAAAACAATTGCATTGGACTTTGGTGCGCGAACACAACGCCAAGCAAATTCTAAATCAGCTAATACCTCTGCTGATGGTTTTTCTCCTGCAACTAATTTCCATTCTGTTGGGTCATCACCGTTTGCTTCAACGTCATCAACTGTTTGCATTAAAACGCCACCTGAAATTGTGCGCCATTCAACTCTGTGACCCATGTGGGGACCAGCCAATTGCAGAATTCTTAAATTTGGTTTCATTTGCAAAATTTTTAGTGCATCTTCATCAAAAGCTGGTGCCACGATTACTTCAGTAAACACTTCATTAACAAGTTGAGCTGTTTCTTTATCAACTTTTCTATTTGTTGCTACAACCCCACCAAATGCTGAAACTTTGTCGGCTTCTAAAGCTTTCTTATAAGCAGTCGCTAAATCTTTTCCTATTGCTATGCCACATGGATTGGCATGCTTAATTATTGCCACACATGGTTCCACGTGATCAAAAACTGCCGCACGGGCACTATCGGCATCAACAAAATTGTTATAAGACATGTCTTTTCCAGCTAATTGTTTTGCTTGTGCAATACCTTTTTCTGAACTAATTCCTTTATAAAGTGCCGCTGTTTGATGTGGATTTTCGCCGTAGCGAAGTACTTGAGACCTAGTAAACGATGCACCAACCCAAGATGGTGAATCTTGTTCAGGAGTAACTTTTCGAGAAAACCATCTAGCAATCAAAGTGTCGTAGGTGGCGGTATGGGCAAAAGCTTGTGCTGACCATCTCATTCTTAATTCTCGACTTATTCCAGAATTCAAATTTCTAATTAAATTTGGGTATTCATCAGGTGAAACAATTACTGAGACATTTTCAAAATTCTTAGCAGCACTTCGAATTAAAGCTGTACCACCAATATCGATTTGTTCAATACAACTCTCTAAATCTGCACCTGAGGCCACTGTTTCGCCAAAGGGATATAAATTAACTACCACTAAATCAAATGCCTTTATATTCAATTCAGCAAGAGATTTTTTGTGTTCACCTTTTCGTGAATCAGCAAGTATTCCTGCATGAATTTGTGGGTGCAAAGTTTTTACTCGGCCATCTAGGATTTCATCAAATTTAGTTACTTCTGCAATATTTGTAACGGGAATATTTAAATCAGCGATTTGTTGTGCAGTAGCACCGGTGGAAACAATTTCTACATTAGATTCGTAAAGGGCTTTAGCTAATTGTGCTAAACCATCTTTATTGGAAACACTTATCAGTGCTCTGGTTAATTTTATTTTGCTCATAAATAAGAGGCCATCCCTTCCCAGTATTTCTTCCTCAGAGCCTAGCCAAGTGAGATTTTCCAGAGAATTTCTCCGGGTGTTCTTTCTATTCTTCGCCAGAATCCACGTCTACTGGTTGGGTAATTTGAGATTGTCTATTTTTTCTCCAAGCAAAGACCACCAAGATCACAAAAGCTTGCCCGATTAAAAACCAGGTCATATTTCTTTGAAAGATTTCTTTTGGTGAAACGCCAAAATTTAGTAATAAATTATTTCCAAGAGAACCTGAGCTTAGAAATCCCAACAGACTCAGTATTGCTGAGACTCCTAATGCCACAAAAAATGAACTAACAATCCAAATAGATATTTTTTTATTCTTGGTACTAATGGCCATTAAGACGCCAATAAATATTGGGATAAGAAAAAAATACCTTGTCCAGGAAGGCAATGTTGTTGGAATTAATCCAAACCAAGGCCAAGCTGGCAATTGAGAGATAGTCACTGAATTTAAAGAAATATTTGAACCAGCACCCAGTGCAACAGTGGAGTTAGTTATCCATGCCCATGCCCACAAAATAAAATTTGGTAACCAACCAATTCCTGATATTATCACAGCAATTACTGCCACAATTCCTCCTAATAGTGAGGACTGGATAAGCAACATATTTCTGTAATTCAATCCAATTGCCACAGCTACAACTAGAAATCCAATAAGCAAAACAAGTAATAAATATCTTAGGATTAACTTGATGATTCTTTTTATAACTTCATCCAAATCATCAAATATTAACGACCAGGTTCCCCCTACAGTTCCCACAGCCAAAATTGACATTGATACAACCATGACAGTTGGCTTTAACATCACAGAAATCCAATTTATATTTAGTGGATCAACAAAAAACCTTAATACTGCAATCACAAGGCAATAAGAAATTGAAGCAACACTAACAACTAATAATGAAATCAGAGTTGGCCTTTTCATTTCTTCGTGCAAAGCAGAACGAATTGCCCACCTAGAAGATCTATATAAAGAAAGTAAGGTCAGTAACAAAAAACCTAAGAAAGGTAGAGATAAAATCGTGGAGTTAATAACTAAGGGAACTCCCTGCATTGCTAAATATCCCCAAATTACTACTTTGAAAGCTTCAGAAATAGAAGTTGAACTATCGCCTGCCAATATCCAAGTTGTAAAAATAAGAATTACAGAAGAGCCAAAAGTAATTAAAAATGTCCAAAGAGTTACTAAGAGTCCAGCAGTTACAACACTATGTCGTTGTACTGGAGTATCAATCACAAACTTATTTTATTGCGGCGCGCAGTAAAAGTGCTGTTTCACTTGGAGTTTTACCAACTTTTACACCAGCTTTTTCTAATGCGATTTTTTTAGCCTCAGCAGTTCCACTTGATCCAGAAACAATTGCACCAGCATGTCCCATTGTTTTGCCTTCTGGTGCAGTAAATCCTGCAACGTAAGCCACCACAGGTTTTTTGATATTTGCTTTTATGAACTCGGCAGCTTTTTCCTCTGCGTCTCCACCAATTTCGCCAATCATCACAATTGCTTTTGTATCTGGGTCATTTTCAAATTCACGCAAAGCATCAATGTGAGTGGTGCCAATAATTGGGTCTCCACCAATTCCAATTGCGGTGGTAAAACCTAAATCTCTTAATTCATACATCATTTGGTAAGTAAGAGTTCCTGATTTAGAAACTAGACCAATTGATCCTTTTGCTGTTATATCTGCAGGAATAATGCCTGCATTACTTAATCCTGGAGAGATAATTCCTGGACAGTTTGGTCCAATAATTCTAGTTTTGCCAGATTTCTGTGCGTAAGAAAAGAAGTGTGCAGTGTCATGTACAGGAATTCCTTCAGTAATAACAACAACTAAGGGTATTTGAGCATCCACTGCTTCAACCACAGCGCCTTTGGCAAATTTAGGTGGCACAAAAACTACAGAAACATTTGCTCCTGTTGCAGACATTGCTTCTGAAACTGAATTAAATACTGGAACGTTTTGTCCAGCTACTTCTAAACTTTGTCCACCTTTTCCAGGAGTAACACCACCAACAATTTTTGTACCAGATTTAATCATTCGTTCAGTATGTTTTTTACCTTCAGAACCTGTCATTCCTTGCACAATTACTTTGCTATTTTCATTTAACAAAATTGCCATTATTTAACTCCTGCAGCTAACTCTGCTGCTCTTGCTGCAGCGTTATCCATGGTGTCAACAATTTCAATGTTATCTGGTTTAGCTTCTCTTAAAATTCTTAAACCTTCTTGCGCATTATTTCCATCTAGTCGAACCACGATTGGTCTTTGTGCATAGTTAGAACCAGATTTCAACATTTCAATTGCTTGCACAATTCCATTTGCTACAGCATCACAAGCTGTGATTCCACCAAATACGTTTACAAAAACTGATTTAACTGAAGGATCAGACAAAATAATTCCCAAACCATCAGCCATTACTTGGGCTGAAGCACCACCACCAATATCAAGGAAGTTAGCAGGTTTTACCCCACCAAATTTTTCACCTGCATAAGCCACGACATCAAGTGTGCTCATTACAAGTCCGGCACCGTTACCAATAATTCCAACACTGCCATCAAGTTTCACATAATTTAAATCTTTTGCTTTGGCCGCTGTTTCTAATGGATCCACATTGGCGGTATCAACAAAATTTTCATTTTCAGGATGTCTAAAGTTTGCATTTTCATCTAGGGTGACTTTTCCATCTAGAGCAACGATTCGATCATCATTAGTTCTTACTAAAGGATTTACTTCCACCAAAGTTGCATCTGAGGAAACAAATAATTTCCACATCTTTTCAATTAAAACTGCTACGTCTTTTTGTACTTCTGAAGGAATTCCTGCGGCAATAGATATTTCTAAGGCTTTAGCGCTATCAACACCTGTTAATGGATCAATCTTTATCATCGCTAATTTTTCAGGAGTTTTTGCTGCTACTTCCTCAATGTCCATTCCGCCAGCAACACTTGCCATCGATAAAAAGGTTCTATTTGTTCTATCTAACAAAAATGAAACGTAATATTCTTCCTTGATATCTTCTGCTGGTGTGATCAAAATCTTTTTAACAATATGACCTTTGATATCAAGGCCTAAAATATTTTTTGCTTTTTCTAAAGCCTCACTTGGATTATTCGCTAATTTAACGCCACCGGCTTTGCCTCGGCCACCAGTTTTTACTTGTGCTTTGACAACTACAGCGCAATTAAATTCTGCTGCAGCTTTTTGGGCATCTTCTGGGGTGCTAACAACTTTGCCAACTTGAGTGGTAACTCCGTGGGTAGCAAAAAGTTCTTTTGCTTGGTATTCATAGAGATCCACAGTCTTTATGTACTCCTTGTATAAATGTCCTCGTTATTGAACATTTCCTCCTAAGCCTAATGTCTCAGGTGAAAACTTCTTACTTTGAGTCAAATGGCAAATATCACTAACCCACCTTAGTGTTACTGGAGTGACATCGGGCAAGGTTAAGGACAAGATGCTAAAACTAAAAGCGCCAAATAATCGATGGATCTCAGGTTCAATCCTGGTGATTGCAATTGGACTAACTATTGCAATGACTTTGCCTTCAAATTTTGCGGGCTCATCTGATCCTGTTGTTGTCGCTGATGCTTCCTTAGAAGTTTCTGTTGCCAATAAAGTTATTGGTGCAGCAGATTTGCCAATTGTTGAAACTCCAGCTGCTGCAAAATTAGGAGCACCTGGCACTGAAGAAAAAATTCAAAAGTTTAAAGCTCAAGCAGCAGATTTAGCAGCCAAAGAAGTAGCACGAATTGCTGCTGAAAAAGAAAAGAAAGCTGCAGAAAGAAGAGCGTTAAGAGCCAAATACACAGTCAATCCTGCTCGAGCCAGAATCTCAGTTGGTTATGGTCGACGAGGAAGAATTTGGGATTTAGGTTGGCACACTGGTATTGATTTCAACGGAAATTATGGAGATTCAGTTTTTGCAGCCAGAGTTGGCACAGTAATTTTCACTGGTTGGAGACCTGCTTATGGTCGAACAATTGAAGTAAGACATCTTGATGGTGTGGTAACACGTTATGCACACTTATCACGAATAAGAGTTGTTGCTGGACAAGAAGTTGATGTGGGAGAAAGAATTGGAAACATTGGTGCATCTGGAAAAGCATTTGGAGCCCATTTACATTTTGAAACGTTAGTGAACGGAAATTATAAAAATCCTGGTATATGGCTTTGGGGAAATGATTAACTAAAGTTTTTCAACAGGGGCATATCTAAGTAGTAAACGTTTCACACCATGTGAACCAAAATCGATAGTAGCTTCAGCACTTTCTCCGCTTCCGGCAGTTTCAGTAACATTTCCTAGACCAAAGCGTTCGTGCAAGACTTTATCGCCAACATTAAGAATTAAATATTGCTTAGGTTCTTTCGGTTTACTTGCTCTTGACATGGCAGGAGCAGCACCAAATCCACCAGATGAAACTGGTTGATTCATTGGTTCTAATCTTTGCCAACTAATTAAGGATGCAGGAATTTCATCTAAGAATCTTGAACTTGGGTTATAAGAAGGTGCTCCCCAAACAGATCTGGTGACAGATCTTGTGACATAGAGTCTTTCTCTTGCTCGAGTAATTCCAACATAGGCAAGTCTTCGCTCTTCGGATAATTCTTTATCATTTGTTTGTGATCTAGCATGAGGAAAAATTCCCTCTTCCATGCCAGTTAGGAATGTAATTGGAAATTCCAAACCTTTTGCAGTGTGCAGGGTCATTAAGGTAATAAGTCCTTCATCATTTCCTGGCACATCATCTGAATCAGCCACTAAGGAAACGTGTTCTAAGAATTGCGCTAAACCGTTTTCACCAGCACTATGACTTGCTTCGTATTCTCGTGCCACAGATTCAAGTTCAGTTAAGTTCTCAACACGTCCTTGGTCTTGGGCATCATCTGAGTTAAAAAGAATTTCAAGATAACCAGTTTTTTCTAACACTGCATGAACAATTTCTGAAGGCTTTGTATCAGCTAAGAACATGTCCCTAAAACTTTGCATCATTTCAGCAAACTCGATTAAAGAGGAGCTGGCCTTAGCACTTAATTCAGTTATATTGGCAGCCTGTTGAATAGCTTGTCCATAACTTAACTTATTTTTTCTGGCAAAATTATCGATCACATCTTCTGCTTTATCCCCAATTCCTCGTTTAGGGACATTGATAATTCTTCGCAAAGAAAGTTCATCATCAAGATTAATGATGGCTCTTAAGTAAGCCAAAATATCTTTGACTTCTTTTCTTTCATAAAATTTCAAGCCACCCACAACTCGATAAGGAACACCAATTCTTATAAATACTTCTTCTAAAGCACGTGACTGGTTGTTGGTTCTATAAAACACAGCAATTTGTCCATACTTGTATTCATTTTCTTCTCTTAATCTTTCTATTTCTAAAGCAACATAGGATGCTTCGTCATGCTCATTGTCAGCAACGTAACCAACAATTGGTTCACCACTGCCAGCATCTGTCCAAAGTTTCTTTTCTCTTCTTTCAGCGTTTTGAGATATAACTGCGTTTGCTGCAGTCAAAATGTTTTGTGTTGAACGATAGTTTTGTTCAAGTAAAATTGTTTTTGCATCTGGATAATCTCTTTCAAATTCTTCAATATTTCTTATCGTTGCTCCACGAAATGCATAAATAGATTGATCAGCATCACCCACCACACAAAGCTCTCCTGGAGGTAATCCATCTTTAGTGTTTCCTACAAGTTCTTTAATCAACATGTATTGAGCATGATTTGTGTCTTGATACTCATCAACCAAAATATGTTTAAAGCGTCTTCGATATTTTTGTTTCACTTCAGGAAATAATTGCAAAACTGCAACTGTTGCACCAATTAGATCATCGAAATCAAATGCGTTTGCTCTTGCTAGTCTTCGATCATAATCACCATAAACTTGTGCAACAAGTTTTTCTTGCTCAGTTTCTGCTTTACTCATGTAAGTTTCATGGTCAATTAATTCACTTTTTAATGTTGATATTTGATTAGCAATAGATCTTGGGCTTAAGGCCTTGTAATTAATATCTAAACTTGCTGCCACCATTGTTATTAATCTCAATGAGTCTGCTGAATCATAAATTGAAAAAGTTGAGGTTCTGCCTAATCGTGTTGCTTCTCCCCTAAGAATTCGCACACAAGCAGAGTGAAAAGTTGAAACCCACATCATGCGCGCAGCTGCTCCCACTAAGTCAGCAACTCGTTCTTTCATTTCTCCTGCAGCTTTATTGGTGAAAGTAATAGCCAATATTTCTTGAGGAGCAACTCCTCGATCACTCATCAAATAAGCAATACGTCGAGTAAGTACTCGTGTTTTTCCTGAACCAGCCCCTGCAACAATTAGAAGTGGTGAGCTTTCGTGGGTGACAGCAGCTCTTTGCTGGGGATTTAAATCTTCCAAAGCCGAGTGATTAACAGACATTGCTTAAGTCTAAGTTGTTACCTATGAGTTCACCTGTTCTAACACCTCTGGAACTACCTAAATCTGGATCAAAAGTTTTAGTAATCACAGCACATCCAGACGATGTTGATTTTGGTGCTGGTGGAACTATTGCAACTTTGACAAAACTTGGTGTGGAAGTTACATATTGCATAACAACTGATGGTCACCAGGGTGGCGAAGATGCATCAATTAGTAGAGATGAAATGCGCAAGATCAGACGCATAGAACAAAGTGCGGCCGGAAAAATTCTTGGTGTAAACAACATTCATTACTTAGGAAAAGATGATGGTTCAATTGTGCCAAGTCTTTCATTAAGAGAAGAATTTGTGAGAATTATTCGAATGACAAAACCTGACATTTTGATAACCCAATCTCCTGATAGGAATTGGGAAAGAATGCCAGCTTCTCACCCAGATCACATGGCTGTGGGCGAAGTGGCCGTTCAAGCTGTTTACCCAGATGCCAGAAATCAATTTGCTTTCCCACACTTATTAAAAGAAGGTTTAGAACCTTGGAATGTGCAAAAAATTTGGATCATGTCACATCCTTCTCCAACAAGATTTTTAGATGTTACAGAAAATATCGAACTAAAATTTCAAGCTTTAGCATCACATAAATCTCAAACAGCTCATGTACTTGATTTAAGAGAAAGAGTAACTACCTGGATGACTTTGGCTTCAAAAGCAGCGAACCTGCCCGAAGGCAGGTTCGCTGAAATGTTTTTTGAGGTTAACGCTTAGAGATAAACCGCCACTGCCATATTTGCCAGTGTCAATAAACCAATTGTTGCCCAAAGTCTGGTTGGAACAAAAGAATTCTTTCGGTTCATAAATACCAAGACAGTTATCACTAAAACAACCAATAATTTAATTGAAATTTTGGTCATGTTTAGTTCTTCGTCACCGGCTCCAGTTTCGGCTAATCCAACCAAAACAATTCCGGTTACCAATTGAGTCAATGCTCCGTGGAACATTGCTGGGTTTACTACTTTTGTGGTTGATTTCATTTGCACAAAGAAACCACCAAAAAGAGCAGCTAAACCAATAAAGTGTAGTAATACAAACGATTTATATAAAATATCCATACTTAAAAGCATACTATAAATTTAATTTATTTTGGTACAAAAGTGCTTGACTTTTATCTAGCTAATTCTTTAAAGAATTAACAACAACTTCTATTCTTTGTAATTCTTTAAGATCGCTGTAGCCAGTAGTTGCCATTGCTTTCTTTAGCGCACCCACCAAGTTAAGAGATCCTTGAGCATTTGTGGAAGGACCAAATAATATTTGTTCCAAAGTTCCACTGACTCCAAGTTCTACAACTTGTCCTCTTGGTAAATCTTTATGGACTGCTTCTGATCCCCAATGCTTTCCTGCACCTGGTGCAGTTGTTGATCTGGCCAAAGTTGATCCAATCATCACAGCATCTGCACCCATGGCAATTGCTTTACTGATGTCACCACTTTTTCCAACTGAACCATCAGCAATTACGTGGACATATCGTCCACCTGATTCATCTAAATATTCTCTTCTTGCCGCTGCTACATCTGCAACAGCAGTTGCCATTGGCACTCTTACTCCTAAAACATCTGATGTGGTGTGAGCCGCTCCTCCACCGAATCCAACTAAAACTCCAGCTGCACCTGTTCTCATTAAATGCAAAGCTGCTTGATGCGAAGCGCATCCTCCAACAATTACTGGCACATCGAGTTGGTAAATAAATTCTTTTAAATTTAATGTTTCTTGATTTGTTGAAACATGTTCCGCGCTTACTGTTGTGCCACGAATAACAAAAATATCAATACCAGCTTCAACTACTGCTTTGGAATGTTTCACAACCGAATTAGGTGAAAGAGCAGCTGCGGCAATGACACCCGATGATTTTATTTCTTTAATTCTTGCTTTGATCAATTCTGGTTTAATTGGTGCTGCGTAAATCTTTTGCAACACTTCAACGGCATTTTCTACTTTTGCACCAGCAATTTTCTTGAACTCAGCACTTGGATCTTCATATCTGGTCCATAGACCTTCTAAATCTAGGACAGCTAAACCACCAAGTTTGCCATAAGCAATGGCAACTTCTGGTGAAACAACTGAATCCATTGGTGCTGCAATTATTGGAAATGAAAAATCGTAGGCGTCTATTTTCCAGTTTGTGGAAACATCTTCAGTATTTCTAGTTCTTCTAGTTGGAACTAGCGCAATATCGTCGAATGAGTATGCGCTTCGACCACGCTTGGTGCCACCAATTTCGACTTCAGTCACAATCCCTAACCCTATCCTTATTGATAAATCCCAGCGCTCAGCATCATTTATTCAAGGTGTGGATGTCTCTTTCCTCAAGCCCAGCCTCGATCTGGTTTACGGCATCAACTCAGAATCCTTACTCTAATCACCTGGGCTACACAGTGAGCTCTGTTGGAGACTTTCATTTTTGAAAAAATTCTTCTTAGATGTGTTTTTACAGTTGGGTTTGCAATGTGAAGATTTTTTGAAATCCAGGCATCACTTCTTCCCTGGCACAGAAATTGAACAATTTCTAATTCCCTTTTCGTTAACTTTGGAATCTTTCCTCTAACTGTTCGCATTTTTGACTGATCCCCGCGTATTTTTCTTATCTTTAAAGAATTGATCAAAATTGCGAATTCCAGAAAGGAAGCATTTTGGGCCATAATGGCACTACATCGCTTAACTGCTTCAGCATTTAATTCATTAGGTCTTTTTTGATCCACCAGCAGCACAAAATCTTTATTGACTACCAAGTTTGGTTTTAAAAAAAGTTTATAAAAACTTGGAGTCAAAAACACCAATTCAGGAAGGTCTTTTTCAAGTATTTTCTCAGCACTTAAAATATCTGTTGCGCTCAAGATCTTTTTAATTACTTTACTTTGGGAAACAAATTGAGTTATTTTCTTTATCGAATCAAGATCTTGATCTAAAACCAGCACCTTTGTCACAAGGGTGTGACGAAATTGAATCTAAAAAAGTTTCCTCAAGAATTATCTATTGCCCAACAGCATTGCTGATTGCTGTAATCGTGGAAGTCAAATCCCCAGCTCGTTTAAATCCTTTAGGTAGCTTTTCAGGCCAACCTGGTCCTGCCACCATAATTAGGGGCTCTGGTCGAGCATTAATAATGTTTTCAAATTCTGCTGGAATGGCTTTTACTTCCAACTGTCCCCAAATTAAAACTGCAGCTGGTGCTAATTTTTTGATGGCACTCAATAAAGAAGCATGCGGAACTCTTGGCCCCAGAGTTCGACTGGCAATTCTTCTTTCAGCTAAAGCTGCTGCTGCCACAAATTGGGGAATGGTATGCAGATCTTCTGGAGCTGAAGAAAGCAAAACTGGGCGAATATTTACGGGATTGGTTAATTGGTCTGCTCTTTGTTTCATTTGGCCGATTATGCATTCACTTAAAATATGTTCTGACTCAATTCCTTCACCTGTTAATTCCCATTTCTTTCCTATTGCAATCAAGACTGGTGTTAACAATTTTTCCCAAGTCCAGATCACACCGCGAGCATTAATACTGTTTTGAATTAGTTGCGTGCAGGCAACTGCATCAAGTGAGTAAGCAGCTTTTGCTAAACCCCTGGCAATTGCAGGAGCTCCTTGCATTGGCAGAACGGATCCACCACCAGGGTGTGAGAATTTTGTATCGGGTGAAAAATCTTGCACAAAGGAATCAACTCTGTTACCTAAAGAGTTTGGATCCATTAAAGAAATATCTTCAACGTCAATAATTTTTGATTGCATTGCTTCTCGAGCAGCTTGGCCGGCAGGCATTCCTGCCAAAACCAGTCTTCGCATCAGTTCTAATCGGGCCACATCGGTGATGCAATAACGCCTATGCCCACCAGTGGATCGATCACTGGGACAAAGACCGTAGCGACGTTCCCAGGTTCGAAGGGTTGCTGGTGCCACGCCTACTCGCCTTGCCACAACGGCAACGGTTAGTCCTAGGTGGATTTTCTCACCATCTTCTATAGCCATAGCCCCTATTGTCTACCTCTTGAACAAGTTTGGCCACTTATAAACCCCTTGAGACCAAGTTCACAAGATTGGTCATAGGATATGATTGACTAAGTTATGAACAATATTCTATAGTTGAATTTGTTCGACCTAACAAAAGGAAAAACATGGCTGATGTAACCCGTCTTCCAGGCCCAAATGCTGATTTGTGGGACTGGCAGCTAAAAGGAGCATGCCGTGGAGAAGATCCTGAGATCTTCTTTCACCCTGAAGGTGAACGCGGACCTGCTCGCGAAAACAGAATTGCCCT
>SXGQ01292596.1_pt1 | contig 52344 bp, 45 predicted proteins | sample 3178371 | NCBI WGS metagenome assembly SXGQ01 (sample SAMN11356859, study PRJNA531348) | freshwater metagenome | isolation source: freshwater sample F1-20 | place: China: Fuxian Lake, Yuxi | collected 2017-12-25 | reverse complement strand
TCGAACCCACGACAAACGGATTAACAGTCCGTTGCTCTGCCAACTGAGCTACCCCGGAAGGGAATCCACACGATACCAGCGCAGACGCTGTGCCCCCAAGGGCAAACCGCTAGTTCTCGTCGAGGTAACTGCGTAAACGATGGCTGTTATTGGGGTGACGCATACGAGCAAGGGTCTTTTGCTCTATTTGGCGGATGCGCTCACGAGTCACGCCTTCTTGCTTAGCAACATCATCGAGAGTCAACGGTTCACCGCTACTGATGCCGAATCGCTTGTCCAAGATGCGACGATCCCTCTCGGGAAGATGTTCAAGTTCAAGCGAAATCGCCGCGATCAGTTGGCGTCGCTGCACGACAGCATCCGGCGATGCATCATCGCTTTTGTCAGCTGCTCTATCACCAACGGTTGCTGAATCATCTTCAGAGTTTGTGGGCTCATCAAGACTGCGCGTCACAGATGAAATCTGTTGCAACTCTTCAATCTTCTCTGGAGAAATCATGGTGCGCTCGGACAGTTCAGCGATCGTAGGTCCGCGCTTTAGTTCAACTGTGAGATCACGATCTGCTTTGGTGAGGCGGTTGATTAATTCCACCACATGACTTGGCACTCGAATGGTGCGACCCTGATCAGCCATCGCACGCATCATTGCTTGGCGGATCCACCACGTTGCATATGTAGAGAACTTGAAACCTTTTTCCCAGTCGTATTTCTCTGCTGCGCGCATCAGACCAATATTGCCCTCTTGAACAAGATCCATGAGTTGCAGTTCGCGCCCGTCATATTTTCGAGCGATTGAGACAACCAATCGAAGGTTTGACTCAATCAACTTATTAAATGCATCTTCACCTTCATGAACCTTCAGGCGTAGCTCGCGACGCTGTGTTGCCGATAAATCTGACTTCTCAAGGGCCACCTTGGCTTCTTGCATGTCCTTGATTGCTTTTCCAAGAGTTCGCTCGCCTTCTGCATTCAATAAGTCGACTTGACCTATCTCTTGTAGATACATGCGGGTCGAGTCGCCCGCGTCAGCAGAGACGGTTTTGGTAGCAGTTGTCTTTTTGGGTGGCGCCACTCTTTCGATGGGCCCCGAAATATCAGGCTCGACTGCGGCTATTGAGATATTGAGTTCTTGCAACACTGATTCAATCTGACGAAGCAGATCCGGATTTAGTTCCACGTTTCTAAAGACGTGTGCCACTGTGTTGGGGTCTACCGTGCCCTCATCTGAGCGCGAGGCAATCAGCGTGGCCCATTCGGCCACATCTACGTCCGGGTGCGGAGGCGTGAGACGAAGCCGACGTGTCATGCGGGGTCACCCGCAGCCTGGGAAAGCCACTGCAGTAACTGCACGGCAGCGGTGTCGGCTTTGTCTGGTTTGTTGAGATCTTCGAGCAAGATGCGAACAACACGGTCCTGCTGAATCTGTTCAATATCAGCCGCCGATTGCCGGCGAGTTAGTTCGCGCCGTACGGCGGCAGAAATCAACGCCCGCGACTCAACCTTGGCATCTGCAGTGACGTCATACACCGAGGCCCGCTCAATAATTGACGCGGCGTCGGGAAGAACAGATTGCAAAGCCACATGGACATCTCCATCGGCATCGGCGAGTGCGCGAAATGCTTCGCGTGATGCGTCGTCCGCGAATAGTTCTTCAATCAACCACGGCGCAATGGAGTCCCATTCATGAATGAGCAACGACAACGCAACGAAGCCAGCACCTTCAGATGCGTGTTGCGTGGGGGAAGACACAACAACAGGAGCAGAACCGCCCTTGTCGGCAATCTTGACCAATTCACCTGCAGAGACACCTGTGTGACTAGCCACCTGGCCTGCATATAGGCGACGCACATTGGAGTCAGGATGCTCGTTCACAACTTCCATAGCTTTACTTGCAAGTCGCGCACGCGATTCGGGCGACCGTAACGGATTTGCATCGAATAACCGCTTCAAACGAAAACCCAAGAATGGCATTGCATCATCTATTGCTGCAGTGAGCGCCGCAGGGTTTGTATCGGCAAGTTCGCCAGGATCTTGTCCGGCTGGAAATTGTGCCACCGACACTGAGATGTCGTATTTCTTTTCCCATGCGTAGAACTTGTCTGCCGCACCTTGCCCGGCAGAGTCAGCGTCAAACGCAAGCACCACATTGCGCGCATACCTCTTCATGAGTTTCACGTGTTCTTCGGTGAGTGCGGTTCCGCATGTTGCAACTGCCGTTGCCAGGCCACTGCGATGAAACCCGATGACATCGGTGTAGCCCTCACACACAATGACCCGATCTTCTTTCACCACATTTCCCTTGGCCCAGTTCAGGCCATACAACGTGCGTGATTTCAAATAAATAGGAGTCTCTGTTGAGTTCTTGTATTTCGCCGGGTCTGTGGAGCCGGGAAGGATGCGACCACCAAAGGCGACTGCTGCTCCATTCTCATCGAAGATGGGAAACATCACTCGAGCACGAAAAGAATCTTGGAGTCGACCAGCTTTGTTGACAAAACCAAGACCCACCTCTTGCAGCATGGCAGCTGGCGCACCGAGGGCCTGACACAGAACATCCCAATCATCGGGGGCCCAACCGATCTTGAACGACCGAGCAACATCACCGGCTAAACCACGGTTGCGCAGGTACTCACGAGCAGTTCGGGCATCGGGCGATTCCAAAAGTCGGTGGTGGTACCACTCCACCGCTTTTTCCATGAGTTCCTGCAACTCCTTGCGGTGCTTACGCTCTCCAGTGGCAGCACCAGACGTGTAGTGCAGTTCAACACCACACTTGCTGGCCAGTTTTTCTACAGACGCCGCAAAATCAAGATGCTCCATCTGCTGGACGAAGGTAAAGACATCTCCTTTGGCACCGCAACCGAAACACATGTATCGGCCCGTTTCGTCATTGACATTGAAAGAGGCTGTCCGTTCGGAATGGAAGGGGCAGAGTCCTACTTGGGTGCGACCCGTGCGACGTAATTGCGAATACGGAGCGACGATGTCAGACAAGGTGACGGCGGAGCGCACCTTCTGAATATCATCCTCCGCAATCCCCATGCCACGACATTAGTGCCATGGAGAGTCAACTAGTGCTGAGCGTCTGAGCCGCTTCGAATTGAGGCAAAGATGGAGACGACCAGAATCATGGTAATCACCGACAAAGACGCAACGATGGGCATGTGCCACCAGTAGGACAAGGTCATCTTGATGCCAACGAAAGCCAAGATGACACCGAGACCGGTCTGTAAATACTTGAAACGGTCGCGCATATCAGCCAAAAGGAAGTACAAGGCACGAAGACCCAAGATGGCGAAAGCATTTGAGGCAAAGGCAATGTACTGCTCGTTAGTGACAGCCAGAACAGCTGGTACCGAGTCCACAGCGAAGATCACATCTGTAATCTCAACCAAGACAAGCACTGCCAAAAGTGGTGTCGCAACGTGCTTACCAAGTTCGTTCACAGTCCAGAGTTTCTGACCATCAAGTTTGTCCGTTGACGGTACAAAACGATGGAAAACCTTCATTGCCTTGCTCTTTGCCGGATCGAAACCTTCGTCGTGCGTTTGCAACAACTTGATTCCGGAATACAGCAAGAAAAGTCCGAATAAAATCAGGGTGAACTTGAAGTTATTAATAAGTGCGACACCAGCAAAAATGAAGCCAAGCCTCATCGCAAGAGCGCCAAAAATGCCCCAGAACAACACACGGTGCTGATATTGCTTAGGCACCTGGAAGTGAGAGAACAGAACTGCCCATACGAACACGTTGTCGACGCTCAAACTCTTTTCAATGAGATATCCGCCGTAGTACTCGCCACCTGCAGCAGCACCGAATTCCCACAAAATGACAAGACCAAACAAAAGACCGATACTGATCCACACTGCTGACTCGATGGCAGCTTCACGTGTGTGCACCTCATGGGCTTCTCGGTGAATAACCAGAATGTCTACGAGAAGCAAGACACCAAGCACGCCGATAAGAACTGGCCAGTGCCACCCCTCGATAGTGAGATCGACTTTTCCTGAACTTGAGGAACCGGCAGAGACAAGTTGAGATGCAAGCATCGGTAGTGGGGGTATCACGGCACCTAATCTAGTTGACTACTTGGTCTCTGTCTTGGCAGTACCGATGACTGCCTGGGCCGCAGAGAGCCTTGCGATAGGTACCCGGTACGGGGAACAACTGACGTAATTCAGACCTGCTCTGTAGAACATGTCGATGGACTCTGGGTCGCCACCGTGTTCACCACAAACTCCCAACTTGAGTGAGCGTTTTACTTTGCGACCTCTCTGGGCTGCCAGAAACACCAACTCACCAACTCCGTTTTGGTCGATGGTCTCAAATGGATTGCGCTTCAAGAGTCCCGCCTCTAAGTAGGCAGGCATGAGGCGACTCTCTACGTCATCACGACTGAAACCAAATGTCATCTGAGTGAGATCGTTTGTTCCGAAACTAAAGAAGTCTGCGTACTCCGCTAGTTCATCTGCACGCAGTGCTGCACGTGGAGTTTCAATCATGGTGCCAATAGAAATCTTTGGGCGCTTTACAACTTTCTGACCCTTTTTTGCTTTAGGTACGGGCCGTGAGTTGATGTCCGAAAGAACCGCTTCTACCCAACTGCGAGCCAGTGCTAGTTCCTCGCGTGTCACGGTTAATGGAATCATGATTTCAACAATGGGTTCATACCCTTTGGATGACACCTCGTCGGCGGCTTCCATGAGCGCACGCACCTGCATGGCGTACAACCCAGGCTTTACAACGCCAAGACGAACACCACGAGTTCCAAGCATTGGGTTTACTTCGGCCCATACATGCGCGGCCCTCAATAGATCTTCGTCTTCTTTAGACAAACCCTTTGTGGCCTTTTCAATCTCTAACTCATCTATACGTGGCAAGAACTCGTGAAGTGGAGGGTCGAGCAGGCGCACCGTGACAGGTAGCCCCGACATCTCTTTCAGAATTGCTGCAAAGTCTTTCTTCTGTACTGTGCGCAACTCTTCAAACGCTGCATATTCTTCTTCAGGAGTGCTGGCAAGAATCATGCGACGCACAACCGGCAAACGGTCAGCAGCCAAGAACATGTGCTCTGTGCGACAAAGCCCAATGCCTTCAGCACCTAGCTCGCGAGCCTTGCGTGCATCTTCATCCGTATCAGCATTCGCCCGCACTGCGAGTTTGCCTTTACGGACAACATCAGACCATTCCAGGATTGTGTTGAACTCCTTTGGAGGCTTTGACGCAGTCAGTGTTAACTGACCAAGCATCACTTCGCCCGTGGTGCCATCGAGCGAGAGCCAGTCGCCCTCGCGCACGACAACATCACCAACTGAAAATGATGCACCGTCAATCTTAACCGCATCTGCTCCAACGATAGCTGGTGTTCCCCACCCGCGCGCAACCACTGCTGCATGACTCACTAGTCCACCACGTGATGTGAGAATTCCCTTGGCAATCATCATGCCGTGCACATCTTCGGGACTTGTTTCAGACCGCACCAAGATGACATCGAGACCCTTTACTGCTGCTAGCGCAGCATCGTCTGCTGTAAAAAACACTTGCCCAACGGCGGCACCTGGAGACGCTGCAAGTCCTTTTGTAAGCGCAGGAATCTTCTTAGCAAATTGTGGATGCAACACCTGATCGAGGTGATCTGCTGCGACACGCATGATTGCTTCGTTCTTTGAAATCTTCCATGCAGAACGGCCAGTACCTGTAGGCGACACCATGTCGACTGCCATCTTTAATGCAGCAGCACCAGTTCTTTTACCAACGCGTGTCTGCAGCATCCACAGTTTTCCCTGCTCAATGGTGAACTCGGTGTCGCACATATCTTTGTAGTGGCGTTCAAGTCGTGCAAATATCCCCAGCAACTCAGCGTGTATTACTGGGAATTTCCGTTTCAATGCATTGAGGTCTTCTGTATTACGAATACCCGCTACAACATCTTCACCCTGAGCGTTAACGAGAAAATCTCCATATGGTTTGGCATCACCTGTTGCAGCGTTGCGCGTGAATCCGACTCCGGTACCTGAATTGTCATCCCTATTTCCAAACACCATGGCCTGCACATTGACTGCAGTGCCAAGTTCATGACTGATTTTTTCGCGAACTCGATACGCAATGGCACGCGGGCCATTCCATGAGCGAAATACCGCCTCCACTGCTCCACGCAACTGCTTTGCCGGATCTTGTGGGAAGGGTTTACCTGTCTGTTGAGCAATCGCCGATTTGTACACCTGGCACAGCTGCTTCAGGACTTCTGCGGGAATCTCAGCATCATTTTGCACATTTGCGTTCGTCTTAGCCTTTTCAAGTTCGTGTTCAAACACTTCACCGTCTAGACCAAGGACAATGCGGCCATACATAGAAATAAAACGTCGATACGAGTCGTATGCGAATCTGTCATTTCCCGTTGACCGAGCTAGACCTTCAACACTCTTGTCATTCAGACCCAGGTTCAAGACCGTGTCCATCATTCCTGGCATTGAAAACTTTGCGCCTGACCGTACTGAGACGAGCAATGGATCATCGGCATCACCCAGTTTGCGCCCCATCTTTTTTTCAAGAGACGCCACCTGTCGAGACATTTCATCATCAAGAGCTTTCGGCCATCCGCCGTGCATGTATGCACGACACGCATCAGTAGTAATGGTGAAACCATGAGGCACTGGCAGTTGTAACACACTCATCATTTCGGCAAGGTTTGCACCCTTGCCGCCCAGCAAATCTTTCAACTCCATTGGTGGGCGACGATGCTTATGGTCGAAGGCAAAAACGTATGGCACGAGAAAAGTCTAGGTGTATCTGACGAACGGATGTCTCGGTTGAGACAGAATTGACTGGTTAGGAATTACTAGCAATTGAGAGTGGTTCGCCCACCTCAGAGCCTCGCGCCACCCGTACCAGAGCAAGTGTGGGGCCGATCGAAGTAACGGTGCCAATTGTGACTCCGTCTTTGTCGATTCGTGCACCTACACCGAGACCTTCACGCGAAACAACACGTACTTCAACAGGAGCACTTGCACCACGCGATGCCATGCGCTCTACCAATTCTTGGCCCGGATAGCAGCCCTTTGTGAAACTCACCGCAACATCCAAGATGCCCGATGTTGCTGGAATGTCACCAGCTAAAACATCGACACCGAGTTTTGGCCATCGTGCATCTGCTCGCAAGTAGTCCACCAATTCAACGTCGACGTTTTCGCCTAATGCTGGCAACTGAGAAGCATCGGCCACTACGTCAATGGCATTGTCGCTCCCCCAGTACACCTCTGCACGGCCTGCAACTAATCCGAGTGAAGCATTTGCATCCGGCCCACGAAAAGCACGCACAACCCAGTCACTTGTGCGCATTACAACTTTTGCTCGCAATACAAATCTCTGCAGTCGCGTGATGATGACCTGCCCATAGCCTGCTTCTACGTCGAGTGTAAAGACAGTCTCGTCATGGCGTACAACTCTCAAAATCGCACAGATGTCGCCTGTTGGTTCAAGCAACAAACTGTAGATACTCGAGCCAACAGCAAGAGATGCGATGTCATTTGCCAGTTGAGAGTGCAGAAACTCTTCGGCGTCATCTCCTTGAACGATGACGACGTCTCTTTCGAGGTCAGCCCACACGATTGCATTGTTGCTCATGCTTGTGTACCCGCTGCCTTTCGACGTTGCGTCATGCGCTCAGCTGCAGGCACCGTTGCTAACAATGCGCGAGCCTTGTTGTGGCACTCCAAGTCTTCATCGGCAGGGTCACTGTCTGCCACGATTCCAGCCCCGGCCTGCAAGCTTGCGAACTTCGGCCCAACAAACATGGTGCGAATTGCAATGGCAGTGTCGAGGTTTCCGGAGAAATCCACGTAGCCAACTACACCCGCATACGGTCCGCGTTTCACTGGTTCAAGTTCATCAATGATCTCCATGGCACGCACTTTGGGTGCACCACTGACTGTTCCTGCAGGCAACGTTGCGCGCAACACATCGATAGGCCCAAGACCAGGCTTGAGGTCTCCCGATACTTGCGAAGTGAGATGCATGACGTGGCTGTAACGCTCGAGTGTCATGAGTTCATCCATGGTGACTGAACCATATGACGCCACGCGACCAACATCGTTGCGTGCTAAGTCAACCAACATGATGTGCTCAGCGACTTCCTTTGGATTTTCTCGAAGTTCTCCAGCAAGGCGTCTATCGTGCTCGTCGTTTTCCCCACGCTTTCGTGTTCCCGCAATTGGGCGAGAAATGACTTTGCCGTTCAGCAATTGCACCATGGGTTCTGGTGAGCCACCAACAATGGTGAGATCTGGTTGGCGCAAAAAATACATGTACGGGCTTGGGTTCACTTGTCGCAATACTCGATACACATCAATTGGATCGGCAGAGAGATCGATATCGAAACGTTGCGACAGCACCACTTGGAAGATGTCTCCGGCGCGAATGTATTCCTTTGCGACTTCAACAGCGTTTTGGTATCGACCGTTTGGCATCGACGAACGAGTCTCTGGCAATACATCTCCAGCCACTGGTGGCTCTACTGCAACATAGGCAAGTGGACGAGAAATATCCGCAACTGCTTCATGGACACGCTCAACGGCTGCATCGTATGCCTGATTGATCTCATCATCTGTGAGACCAGCAACTGGAACGCTCTCCAGCAGATACACACGCTGACGCCAATGATCAAACGCTGCCAATGACCCAATGACGCTGATGCTCGCGTCGGGTAGATCGCGATCGTCATGGGGAATATTCGGAAGCACTTCTATCTCGCGTACCACGTCGTAACCCAAATGACCCATGAGGCCACCTTGTAGTGGGGGTAAATCTGGGAACAATGGAGCGCGATAAATGCGCAAAAGTTCTTCCATTGCAGCCAGCATGCCTTTGTCAAGCGGAACGCTGTCGGGAATAGTGCCCGTTGCGTGCAACACGCCATCACGCAATGTCAACGTGCCGCGCGGGTTTCTGCCTACAAATGAGTACCGGCTCCATCGCTCACCATGTTCCACCGATTCCAGCAAGAAGCCGTCGCCGTCACCCACTAATTTGATGAATGCAGCGACCGGAGTCTCAAGGTCGGCAAGGATCTGTGTCCACACTGGAACAACGGTGTACTCGCGGGCAAGCGCAACAAACTCTTCGCGCGAAGGCGTAATAACAGTGGACACGAATTACTCGCTACCAAACGAGCGATAGAAACAAGTGAACTCACCCGTGTGGCACGCGCCGCGTCCTTCTTGTTCGACCACAAAAAGCAATGTGTCGCCATCGCAGTCGTAGTGAGCCTCACGCACGAACTGTCTGTCGCCACTTGTGTCGCCTTTGCGCCACAATTCTTGACGGCTACGACTCCAGTACACCATGCGTCCCTCGGCAAAAGTCATCGACAACGACTCTGCATTCATCCACGCCATCATCAAAATTTTCCCGGTCTCAGCGCATTGTGCGATCGCGGGGACCAAACCATCGGAATTGAAAGTCACCGCTGCCAACTGCTCGGGCGTTGCCACGATGACACGACCTTCGGCGCTACTGGGGGTCTGGTCCTGATTACTCACCAGAAGCACGGTACCGTCTTGACCTGTGGTAGTTGAAACTGTTTTTATTCAAACCATTGATGGTGTTGAAATTGAAGCCGACATCATCCGTACCGACGCTGTGACACCCCGCGCTGTCGTCATTATTGGCCACCCCCACCCCCTCTATGGCGGCGACCGCCACAGCCATGTGGTGCGTGCACTACAAGAAGCTGCATCACAGGCCGACTGCCATTCCATTGCCATTGATTTTCGGGGCGTTGGGAACTCCGGGGGCTTTCACGACGATGGCGACTCGGAACGACTAGACCTCGCCGCAGCATGCGAACTCGCAGACATGATCGAGCCTGAGTGCCCCATCATCATGTCTGGCTATTCGTTTGGTTCGGTTGTGGCAATGAATGTGAGCAATCCATGGATTGCTGCGTGGTTGAGCATTGCGCCACCAACATCACTGATGACGTCATCATCTGTTGCTGCAAACAATCATCGACCAAAAATCATTGTGATGGCCGAACATGACCAGATCACTACGCCAGATGCAATGCGAGAAGCGATGAGCGGGTGGGACAATGTTCACTTCATCGAAGCACCAGGCGTCGATCATTTCTTTGCAGTTGACGCGTTAGCTATTTCCACTAAGGCGCTTCAGTGCGCACTTTCAGAAATCTAAGAGGTCACTGGGCGAACGCGAACGCCACGTGAAGACATCACAGACTTTGCTTCGGCAATCGTGTGTTCCCCGAAGTGGAAGATAGACGCCGCAAGAACCCCGGTAGCACCGCCGTGCAATACGCCTTCCGCTAAATGGTCAAGAGTTCCCACGCCACCACTTGCAATAACTGGAACGCCAACTGTTGAAGACACAGCATGAGTCAAGGCGATATCGAAACCATCACGGGTGCCATCTCTGTCCATCGACGTGAGCAAAATCTCTCCCGCGCCGAGCGCCACTGCCTGCTCGGCCCATGCCACAGCATTGATATCTGTAGCGGTGCGACCACCATGTAGATAGACAACCCATCGATTCTCATCTGCATGCCACTTTGCATCGATTGCGCACACAACACATTGCGCACCAAACTCTGCTGCAATCTCTGCGATAACGCCTGGCCTCTCAACAGCAGCCGTATTCACACTGACTTTGTCGGCACCAGCGCGCAACATGGAACGAGCATCAGCAAGTTGCCGAATTCCGCCACCCACTGTGAAAGGAATGAAGACTTCTTCTGCTGTGCGTGACACAACATCAACCATGGTTGCACGACCATCTGATGATGCAGTGATGTCAAGAAACACCAATTCATCGGCACCTTGCGCGTCATACCGAGCGGCAAGTTCTACAGGGTCACCTGCATCACGCAGATCCACGAAGTTAATTCCCTTCACAACCCGGCCATTCGTGACATCAAGGCATGGAATCACGCGCGCGACAATGTCTTGATTCACCGTAAAACCTCTACGGCTTCTCTCACAGTGAATCTGCCCTCATACAGGGCCTTGCCCACGATGACGCCATGCAAACCACCAACACGCGAAAGATCCACAAGATGATTCAGTTCACCAACACCACCGCTAGCAATGACAGGAATGGAGGTAGACGCCACAGCCGCTGTGAGCCCTTCAATATCTGACCCCACCAACATGCCATCGCGTGAAATATCTGTAATCACAAATGCAGATGCACTGGGAAACTGTGGAAGCAATTCGGCGACAGAAACACCAGATGTTTCAGTCCAACCGTGTGTTGCTGCAATGCCTTCTCGGTGATCGAGACCCACAGCGACTTGAACAACTTGCGCGACAGATTCCACGATTGACGGTTGCGCTACGGCTGCTGAACCCATGACAACACGAGTGACTCCAGCGGTTGCTAGTTCTTGTGCGTCTGCCACCGTGCGCACACCACCGCCAACTTGAAGTGATGCAGAACCCTGCAGTGCAGCAGCCACCCGAGCAATCAGTGGTCGGTTTACTGGTTCGGCACTTCGAGCAGCGTCTAGGTCAACCATGTGCACCCATTCGGCGCCCTGTTCAACAAAAGACAAAGCAACAGCAACCGGATCATCGCCATACACCGTGCTGTCGTCGTATTCACCTTGTCGAAGTCGCACAACGCGACCACCGAATACATCAATTGCGGGATACAAGATCATGAAGCACCGGCTTGTTGTACAAAGTTCGCAAGGAGCTTCAAGCCGCTCTCTGCAGATTTCTCTGGGTGAAATTGAGTAGCAAATACATTGTCACGTCGAAACGCAACGTTGACTGTGCATCCGTATTGCACTGTTGCTGCCGTATCAGAGGAATTAATAGGGACTCCGTGTAGCGAGTGCACAAAGTACATCCACGGATGATGTCCGAGGCCGTCAAATAAATGATCATTATTCGTAATCGTTAGTTGATTCCATTGCATCTGAGGCCGCTGCACTGTTTCTGGTAGCCATTGAACAGAACCTGGAATGATGCCAAGACCCGAAACCCCGGCATCTTCTTCACTCGAATCGAACAACATCTGCATTCCGACACAGATACCTAAAAATGGTTTCTTGCTGACCACAGCATTGTGTGCAACGTCTTCAAGCCCGACTGCACGCAGTGCGTTCATGCACGCACCAAATGCCCCAACACCTGGAAGCACTACTGCATCTGCTGCGCCCACTTCTGCAGCAGACGAGGTAAGGACAGCATCTGCCCCGACCCGTTCAAGAGCCTTCTGCGCTGACCGCAAATTGCCAATGCCGTAATCAAGAACCGCCACGCGCAGGCGTGAGGTCATGAAAGCACACCCTTGGTGGAGGGAACCCCCGATGACTCGATTCGAACTGCATCTCGTAGACAACGAGCAAGACCCTTAAAGCTTGCCTCAATAATGTGGTGCACGTTGCGTCCGGCACGCAAGTTCACATGCAATGTGATAGCGGCACTTGTTGCAAGTGAAGAGATGGCATGCTCAGCCAAAGATGGATCAAAAGCCGGCGAACCTAACGGTAAGCATTCTGGCAACTCCACATTCCACGCAACAAACGGCCGTCCACTGAGGTCAAGCGAAATCTCAATAAGTGCTTCGTCGAGAGGAAAGGCTCCGCTAGCAAACCGACGTACACCTGCTTTGTCACCTAAAGCATCTCGCAATGCTTCGCCAACACAGATAGCAACGTCTTCCACCGTGTGATGGGTGTCGATATGTAAATCGCCAACCGCTTTTACTGTGAGATCGAATCCACCATGTCGTGCCAACTGCTCGAGCATGTGGTCATAGAACGGGATTCCCGTAGAGATAGATGCAATTCCTGAACCATCAAGATTGATGGAGACTTCAATCGTGGTCTCTTTTGTATTTCGCTTTACTTGGGCTGTACGTGCCATGCATCTATTCTCGCCGCTCGGAGTGCCAAGAATGCTGTCAATTTGACGATTTGTCCGAAGAATCAGGACACTGCAGTGCGAATTGCTTGCAGAAAAGCCGAGTTCTCTTCTGCTGTACCCACTGTGACCCGCAGGCATCCCGCCAAGCGAGGCCATGAGCTGCAATCGCGCACCAACACCCCTTGGTCAAGAAGTGACTGCCATACGTCGGTTGCGGGCTTACTCGGCGCTCTGAACAAAATGAAGTTTGAACCGCTCTCCCACACTTCTAATTTCAACTCTCGCAGTGCTGTCTGAATACGTGAACGCTCAGCCTTGATGGTGGCCACGCGTTCTTCCATTTCGTCTGTAAACGACAGCGCAGCAATAGTGGCGGCCTGTTTGAACGCGTCAAGGTGATACGGCAATACAGCAATTTCTAAATTTTTGATAATCCATTCGGGCGCCACCACATACCCCACGCGTAGTGCCGCCATCGAAAGGGTCTTAGAGAAAGTACGTGTCACGGCAAGTGGCACATCATCAGACACAAGATCCATTGCCGACCAATCGGAGAACTCTGCATACGCTTCATCTACCACCACAATGCCTGTGGCAATCTCAAGAAGAGCTCGCAGGTTTTGTGCCGGCTCCACGAGCCCCGTGGGGTTATTCGGATTACATAAAAACGTCACCGCTGGTTGATGCTCTTTTACTACTCGTTCGATTTCGGCAACATCAAGCGTGAGGTCTGGTTGTCGTTCGCCCTCAACCACTTGTGCCCCGGTCACGCGAGCGATTTGTGCATACATCTGATACGTGGGCTCAAACGTTGCAACTTTTCGGCCCGCACCGCCGTATGCAAGCAGGATGGTCTGAATCACTTCATTGGAACCATTGGCAACAAATACTTGTTCTGGGCGCACACCATGTCGCTGCGCAATAGTTCGGCGCAATTCCGTTGCCGCCCTATCGGGATACCGGTTCCATTCAATCTCAGAAACAATCGCCTCTAATTGACGCAGCCACCCTTCAGGCGGCGCAAATGGAGATTCGTTTGTGTTGAGACGAATGGGGACATCGACTTGTGGCGAGTGGTATCCACTCATTGCACGTATTTGATCTCGGGGTTCGAAGATGGCCACTACAAGAACCTAGTCACACTACGTTGAATTATCGGGCTATTTTTTCAGCACGAATCAGCAGGCGTTCTGCTGACAACAATGCACGTTCGGCTTCGTACATGGCACTCACGAGGTCTTCGTGATTGGCTCCGACGTTTTCGATAAGGCCCGCAACGCGACTGCGATAGCGACCAATTGCATCTGCGGCGGCGCCAAGTTCGGCTCGGATAGTTGCTGTCATTGCCGAAACGCTACTTCACGGGCGCGGCAAGAGCGATAGTTGCTATTTCTTCTTGGCTTTTGTGGGCATAAGCGAGGACGGGCAGATGTCATCAAACTCGCAGCGATCGCAGGCTGGTTTCTTGGCGTCACACACACGACGACCATGCAAGATGAGTCGCAACCCAAAGCTTCCCCATTCCTCGGGAGGCAAGAAAGCATTCAAAACTTTCTCGACCTTCACTGGATCTTCTTCCACAGTGAGGCCAAGCCGGCGCGACAAGCGCCCCACGTGAGTGTCGACAGCAAGACCTGGAAGGCCAAACACCACACTGCGCAAAACGTTGCCTGTCTTTCGACCGACTCCAGGCAATGTCACTAGATCCTCGAGGTCACTTGGTATCTCGCCGTTGTATCGATCCAAAACGTTTTGTGCCATTCCAATGAGGTTGCGTGCCTTCGTCTGAAAAAAGCCAGTTGAACGGATGATCTCTTCCAGTTCGGAGGGGTTTGCTGCCGCCAACGCAGTTGGAGTGGGATACTTCGCGAACAATTGTGGCGTCACCATGTTCACGCGAACGTCAGTGCATTGCGCAGACAAGATGGTGGCTGCCAGTAACTCAAAAGGGTTCTTGTGTGTGAGTTCGCATTCAGCCTCGGGGTACAGAACAGCCAGCCTGGATGCGACCTCTTTGGCCCGACCCGCTGGTGTTCTCGGCTTTCCCATGGCACGAAGGTACCCTGACCGACGTGCGATCACTCGAAATTAAGCGTCAAATGGACGCCGCCAGCATGGATGAGGTCTCTGATCTCATTGCTGATGCGTGGAGAGCCGATGGCGCACGCCCACTGAATGATCATCTATGGCTCGATTTACGTGAAGGCGGCCGCACAGGGTTTGCCGGAATAATTGCACGAGACGATAGCCACTCTCACATCGTGGGGTACTGCCAGATTTCACGTGGACATGAATCGTGGTCACTTGACCTTATTGTTCATCCACATCACCGTTACGACTCCATGGAGATCGCACCCGACCTTCTGCGTGAAGCACTCGACATCGTGGCCACCGAGGGCGGAGGCCATGTGCACTGGTGGGTCTTTGAGCCAAACAATGTTCATCGCCAACTCGCCCACACTGCACATCTTCACCCAGGTCGACAGTTGCTGCAGATGCGTCGCGCACTACCGCTACCTGAAGATGTCACTGCATCTATCGCATCATTCACGACGTTGCCCTTTCGGCCCGCCACCGACGAAGACGCGTGGCTCACTGTGAACAACGCAGCATTTGCACATCACCCCGAACAAGGCGGGTGGACACACGAGACAATTGCATCGCGACAAAAAGAGTCATGGTTCGACCCGAACGGTTTCCTCATGCACTGGGACAAGGAATCTCTTAGCGGCTTTTGCTGGACAAAACTGCATACAGACACTGAAACAACAATGGGCGAAATTTACGTTGTTGCTGTGCACCCATCAGCTGCAGGAAAAGGCCTCGGGTACAAACTCACCGTTGCCGGCTTGCATCATCTTGCGCAGCAAGGCGCACCAGTAGCCATGTTGTATGTCGACGCCGACAACACTCAGGCAATTTCTATCTACTCGGCGCTCGGTTTCGAGATTCACCACAGAGAACACGCTTTTGTTGGCGACATTGAGGCGTCACAACCATGACATCGCTGTATGACCCAACACGTGAGGAGATCTCTGCGATTCTCGAAGGAGAGCCGTCGTATCGACTGAATCAATTGTGGAGTGGGCTCTACACACATTTCAAGAAGCCTGCAGATATCTCCAACTTGCCAGCAGCACTGCGCAAAAAAATTGATGCCGAACTACCCGAAAGCCTGATTGAAGTTCAACGGTCTACTTCTGAAGATGGCGACACAGTGAAGTTTCTTTGGCATCTCGTGGAGGGAAACCACCCAATTGAAACTGTCCTCATGTATTACGACGATCGCGCCACAGTCTGTGTTAGCACACAAGCAGGTTGTGCCATGGCGTGTGGGTTCTGTGCAACCGGACAAGCCGGATTCAACCGTCACTTATCAATTGGCGAGATAGTCGAACAAGTCATTCGTAGTGCCCGCGAGGCCGCTACGAAAGATCGCCGCATCGACAACATTGTTTTCATGGGAATGGGTGAGCCACTTGCCAATGAACCAAACGTGTGGGGCGCCGTCGAACGCATACATGCAGATATCGGAATCTCAGCACGGCATCTCACTATTTCAACTGTCGGCATTGTTCCTGGCATCCGCGCTTTGACACAACGCCCACTCCCCGTGAACTTGGCAGTGTCATTGCACGCAGCTCGTGACACATTGCGCGATGAACTAGTACCAATCAACACTCGCTATCCCATTCAGATGCTCATGGATACGTGTCGCGATTACCTCTTCGAAAAGCGTCGTCGAGTGACCTTTGAATGGGCACTCATCGATTCAGTGAACGACACCGACCGCGATGCCCACGAATTGGCAGAACTGTGTTTGCAATTGTCTCCACCTGCGCATGTGAATCTCATCCCCCTCAATCCCACCCCAGGGTGGCCCACCGTGGGAAGCTCCCCAGGACGCGTGGCTGCATTCCAGCGACTACTTCGCGACTTAGGAGTCAACGCAACGACACGCCAAAACCGTGGCACGGAAATTGCTGCGGCTTGTGGCCAATTGGCTGCAGGTCAACCAGTAACTATCGAGATGAAAAAGACGCGCCAACCGCGCTAACGCAGATATTTTGGGTTCGCCACTCGCACTTTGTCTTCAATGACTGGACGCAAACGCTCCAACACCTCTAACAATCTGGTGTCATACTCGCCATTGCGAATCTGTTGAGATAATTCAGCGTCTGAATCCACACCAAGGGACGCGAGAAGTGCGGTGTGTGATTCCAATTGGTCTGCGCCCATTGCGATTTCGCGAGAAACAATGTCTAAAACATTCATTGCGACGCGGGTATGAAACTGCAGGCGCGGTTCAATTCCACCCATGAGGTCTTTTTCCATCCACTCACGGACAGCTTCGAGCAACTCAACAGCACTTGGACGATCATGTGGGGCTGTCATGAGTTCTCCAATGTCAGTAATTCCAGTAAGTCATATTCGTTTTCACACACGCGACGACCTATAGCAGCCAGTTCATGACTGCGCGCCATACCACTGAGGTGCGCTGACGCCTGAGTAATGCACATAATTCCCCACTTCAAAGTGCCGAGCGTTTCCCACCACCGCACAATGTGACCATCGGGACGAATGCCAGATTCTTCTTCGTATGCATCAAACAATGATTCGTACGTTCCAATACCTGCAACAGGATGTGGCCCACCAAATCTCCATGCACGCACACAGAGCCAACCAAGGTCCTCCATGGGGTCTCCTACATGAGCGAGTTCCCAATCCAAAACTGCTGATAAACCTTGATCGTTCACCATCATGTTTCCCAAACGAAAATCGCCATGCACAATGCATTGATGTGTGGTGACTGGCCTATTCATCTCTAGCCAACGGAATGCCACCTCGAACACTGGGTGTGGTTCTCCCAGATCGTCCAGCACTTGCTTGTAGCGATCAATCTGGTCTTCGTTCACAAGACCTTCAACTTCTGAGGCACTAATGCGATGAAGCGAAGCAGCAGCTTTCCCTAATTGTGCTGGAAGCGCCTGGCGGGCACCGGCAAACTCATCATCGCGCAGAATTTTTCGAGCAATTGTTTCTCCTTGTACTGCTCGCACAATCATGAATGGACGCTCTAGTTCTTCTCGACGAGAACCATCCACAACGAGTTCTGGTACTGGCACGCCACCACGATGCGCTGCGGCCAACACAGCCGGCTCGGTGCGCAATCCACCAGGGGTTCCCTTGCGAACACGCTGCAAGACAAAATCTTGACCGTCGGCATTGAATCGCCAGGTCTCACGTGAGGCACCACCCGTGAGACGTCGTAAGCCTGAGACATCAGTGGCATTCATCACCACACGAATCCCGCTCGCTAGTTCCTCTGCATCGTTTGCCATCTCTCTACTCTGTCACGCCCCGCAGACCAACCGCGCCAAGCCCGATTTTCCGGCATCAACATGTGATGCGAGTACGCGATCTAATACACCCGCAGTCCACAGATTTCCGCCGTATGCCATGTGCATCGCCACTCGACAACCACTACCTTCTTGCTGCAGTTCGATCTCGAGAATCCATTCCGAGTGCTTGCGACCGTCGAGTTCTTTTCGTTCAAACACAATGCGAGTTGCATCGTGATGCGTTCGACACATACGCAACCGCTTTGAACGCGCAAAAACTCCTACCTTTGCCCGCAGTTCCACAGCCCACGAGTCGTCGCCCATTAGTTCTGCTGAATGTACCAGCGGCATCCACTGTGGATACACAGAAAGATCACTGACCAACGGAATGACAACCTCAATCGGTGCAGCGATAAGAACTTCTGAAGAATGCTTCACGAATTATTCTTCTGGCCCACGTTGCCCAAATGCACGACCCATTAGTCGCCCGAACACGGGTGCCTCACCTTCTTCTGCTTCGTCGGGAATAGTTGCAGTTGCGGCAAGGCGTGGCGACCACGGGATAGCACGGGTTTCATCAGGGTCTTCAATATGTTGGTCAACAGACAAAACTTGTTCTTGATCTGCCTCTTGATTCTCCGCAGCACGTTGTGCGTCGTTTGCCTCAAACAAAGAAGGACGAGGTCGGCTGGCCGCCTTCTTTGGCTTCTTCTCTGCAGAAGCAACTCTCTTTTTCTTTACTGGGGGCGCTTCATCTTCGTCAGCAATTCTCACGACAAACAATTTCGGCACCAGTTCGCGGCGATCATCGATTGTCCATCCACGTGGCACACTCAGTGCATTGGCATGACGCCGACAGAGGCGCCCTGCGTGGTCGCGTTCAGAGACGGCTTTGTTATCCACCCAAACAACAAGGGTGGAATGATCGATTCCATAGGACACTTCTGCTTGACCAGCGCATCCGGGACGTTCACACAATCTCCGCACAGAGTGAACGCTAGTTCTGTTACGCCCGCGACTTGACCACCCTCGCCTCCTCAGGGCGATGACGGACCGACCAACGGCGGCCACACTGCCAATAATTCGTCATTTCTTGATGACGCAGGCGACTCCCATACCTTGGCGATCTCGATATGGCTCACTTCCTGTCGGACACGTACGGTCGGTGGCTACTAGTTGACGAACTACCCCGTCGTGCGCCTCGCTACACGAGACTTCATACACCGCAAGTTGAGCGTCAATCTTTACGCACGAACCACCAGAAAGCAACTGATCTGGTTTTCCAGGTACCGACGGCTGTGCCGTTGCATGCATGAAGAGCACGACGACAATTCCTATACCAATGCACAACAACATTCCTCTCCACGGGAACCGAGCAGGCGCATAGGACGGAATGAACTGCGTTTCGGGTGGTTCGCTGACGGAGTTCTTGGTGGTGCTCGCTCGCGACTTATCGTAAGCGGCTCGTGAAGAACTCTGTGACAACACATTCCACGCTTGATTGACGCGCGTTATTCGTACCGCATCAACTCTGCCGTCGTTGCTATCGGGGTGCAGTGTGCGCATGAGATGTCGATATGCACGACGTATCTCTGCATGTGAAGCAGTGGCGGCCACTCCCAGTTCGTCGTAATGAGATTTGTTAATACCCATGACGCACGTCGACTAATCCAATGAGTTCTTCATCTCGCATGTATCGGCGAACATTTTCCTGAATACGTGTCGACAACAATGGAATCGCCATCTCAGGAGTATTTCCTACATGTGGAGTAATGATGCAATTGGGCAATGACCATAACGGATGTTGTGGAGGCAGCGGCTCGGGGTCTGTCACGTCAAGGGCAGCTCCCCCAATGATGTTGTTCTCTAACGCCCACACCAAATCCTCAGTCACTATGTGGCCACCACGCGCCACATTCACTATCCATGCATGTGGCTCCATCACCTCAAACTCAGGACGCCCAATGAGACCTTGTGTCTCGCTTGTTAGCGACAAGGCTAAGAACACAACATCAGCGCCGACGAGAGCGTCAACCAAGTTTTCTTGGCCAACCACGGTGTCTGCACCGTCTATGTGTTCGACACTCCTTCGCACCACAGTGATTGTGCACTGAAACGGCACAAGGAGACGAATCAGAGATTCTGTGATGCCGCCACCACCAACGATGGTGACTGCTGCTCCCAAGAGGTTGCGACCAACCGGACCTGTCCACTGTGATGCTCGTCCATAGTCACCAATATTTCTCATGCCCGCAAGTGCTAATCCCAATGCATGTTCTGCTACTGGTTCGGCATACACACCCTTGCCACATGTCCACACTCGATTGTCATCAATGACTGGCAAGAAATTTTCGATGCCCGCAAATGGAACTTGCACCCATTCAAGATGGGGATGATCACGAAGTAACGAACGGAGACCTTCAACATCTTTTGCCGCTGTCCACACTGCGGCTGTGGAATGTTGCGGTTGCACAATATTGCCACCACCTGCAACCACCGCGTCGTGAACCCACTGAGGCGAACCTGGGGGCTGAATAGTTATCGAGCGACTACTCGGAGGATCCATTAGTTGCCTGCCAAAGTGGCGGCAATTTCCGATGAGGAACTACCCGATCGTCTCAATACAACAGTGACAAACCACAAGGCACCCAGAGTGACAGTGAAGAGCAACACTGCACCCACACCCCAGAATGGTTTGATGGTGCTACGTGTTGCACCGATGAGAGCGACTGGGAAGGTAGTGGAACCAGCTTCGCTCACCAACGTTGAGATGACGGCGTTGTCTAGACACAGAGCGAAGGACAACAGCCCGCCCGCAACAAGCGCAGATGAAATGAGTGGCAAGGTGATTTGGCGAAACGCACGCGCCGGAGTGGCGCCTAGATCTGCGGCCGCTTCTTCCAATGACTCATCAAGCCCAGCAAGTCTGGCGCGAACAATGAGTGTGACCACGGCACTTGCATAGAGGGATTGCCCAACCCACAACTTGTTCATGCCGCCGTTGAATGGCCCCCATCCGTTCTTGAATGGGTAACCGATGATCGGAAATTCTGCGATGCGAGGAAACCACGTTGCAAGAGCAATTGCATCCATGATTTCTGGTGTTACCAAAATAAGGAACACTGTTGCCATAAAGAATTTTGTCCAGATGCCAGGTCGGCGCGCCAAAGAGACACCAGCAAAACCGCCAATAACTACGGCAATCACTGTGGCACCAAAGGCCGCAATGAACGAGTTACGAATCGCATCACCAACTCCTGCAAAGTCGAAGATGCCCCGATACGAATCTGTGAGTGCGCCGTTAACGATGAATGCAAGAAAGAATGCACCAGGACCAGCCCAATTCAGTGAACGCTTCGAAATTAAAGTCTTTCGCGATAAAACTTCTCGACCCACAAGAGCAATTGCAACAATCACTGCAAACCGCACTACAACCGCCCACGCTGCAGTCCCATCGAAAAGTTCACCCCACCATTTCACGCCTGGCTCTCCCGACCAAATCGTGAAGGAAGAACCTCCATTGAACGAGTGCAACACCACAAGCATGATTGGAATAAACAAGAAAAGAATTACCAGTGCTGTCCATGTCCACAGCGCGTACGGAAGGATGTCGACCTTAAGAAGCGAACCTTTGCCAGCGCGCGAACGAACAAGAGATTGCTCAAACATTCGACGCTTCAATGAAATTGAAAGAGGTGTTGGGTGTGCGACAATCCATGACACCAACCACACGATTGCTGCACCAACGACCATCGATGACAACACGGCACCGATCATCAGCACTGCCATCGCAGAACCAAGTGGCCAGTTTTGAGCTCCGCTAAATTGCGATGCAATCATTGAGCCGATCATGTTGCCTTTTGCTCCACCCAAGATGGTGGCGGTGACGAAGTCGCCACACATGGGAATGAATGTAAGCAGCACACCAGCGATAATTCCCGGACCCGCCAATGGGAGCGTGATGCCGAAAAACGTGGAGAGGCGCCCGGCACCAAGATCTTTACTTGCTTCTCTCATTCGCACGTCAATGCGGTCGAGAGCAACAAACAAGGGCAGAATCATAAATCCGAGATAGTTATAGATGATTGCGATTTGTACAGCCATGGGTGTCTCAAGAACCTGAATTCCTTGAGGTCCGATCCATGACATATCCACGAGCCACTTTGAGAAGAAACCATTTGGTGCCAGTGGAATTCGCCAAGCAACCGTTCGAATCAGGAAACTGGTGAAGCTCGGAACGACGACTAGGGCAAGAATGAACCCCTTCCATTTTTCAGAAACTTTAAATGCCGCCAGATACGCAACGGGCAGCCCAATCAACAAACACCCGATGGTGGCAATTGTGGAGATCCTTAAGGTAGATCTGAATACCTTGAAGAAAGTCTCATCAAAAACGTTTGCGTAATTAGCGCCAGAAAGATTGGAGAGATCTACTGGCAACAGTTTGGATCCGTCCTTGGCCCCAAAGCTGTACACCACGATGAACGCGATTGGTACGACAAAAAAAAGCGTGTACCAAATCATCGATGGAAGCGCGAGCGCATACTTTGGCGCTCGCAACTTCCGTCGTTGTTTAAAAGTGACCGAAGCGGTCACCGAATCAAGCTCCAGCCTTAGCTTTTGCCTTGTTCAAGATGTCCACGAAACGGTCAATCGAGGAGTTAAGCACTTGAGTGTGCATCGTCTTGACTTGCTCATCAGAGAAGAAGATCATGTCGCCCTTGACGAGGTCAGGAGCAAGCTCACTAATAAGACCTTCCATGTTCTTCAGGCCGGTGTTATAGCCGTGATATTCAAGATCCTTGATGGAGTTCTCAGGAATCAGAATCCAGTTGATCCACGCATGTGCAGCTTCTGCGTTTGGCGCCCCTGCTGCGACACAGAAGGTATCCATGAAAAGTTCGGTGTCTGGAGCTCCGAGAACCCAGCGCCAATTTTCTGGAGTGCCGCCAGCGTCTTCGATTCGGGAATACGCCTGACGCGCGTCACCGTTCCAGGCCATCGCCAAGGAGTACGCACCTTCAGCAAGCTTTGAACTTGGATAGCTATCGAATGCCTTGATGTGTGGCGCAAGTTTGTTCACCAAGAAATCTTCTGCAGCGTCGATGCTGGCTTTGTCTTCTGTGTTCCAGTCAATTCCGTTTGCCCAAAAATATGGGCCTACGAAGTTTGGCGGAGCATCAATGACTGCACACTGTCCACTTGCTTCACCCATACACGCATCTAGGAAGTCTTGCCACGTATTGAGCTCTTTAGTGATCTTTGTGGTGTCGTAGAAGAAACCAGTAGTGCCCCAGTTCTTGCACACTGAGTATTCATTGTCCTTATCCCATGCTTGCCCGAGGAATGCAGGGTCAACATTCACCATGTTCGGAAGAAGGGTCTTGTCGAATTTCTGAATGAGACCTTTTTCCACCATTTGCACGATGTACGGACCAGTCGGAACAACAATGTCGAAGCCACTACTTGTGCCGCCACCTGCAGACAACTTTGTAATCAGGTCTTCGTTACTTGGAAAGTAATCAACTTTCATCTTGACGCCGAGGCTCGACTCTGCGAGTGCACCGACAAGTTCTGGATCGTCGTAGTCACCCCAGGTGTACATCGCCAATGTGCCACTTGCCTGATTGATGACGCGACTCCAGTCGCCAGAAGCCTCGCCGGCTACACCTGCTGCGGTGGTGTCTGGACTTGAAGAATCACTGCCACCACAAGCCATCAACACCACTGCCATACCTGCAGTAGCCGTACCAGCTTTAATGAAAGCGCGTCGATTCAGCTTTTCCCGAAAACTGTCCGGTGCAAGAATTCGAAGTTCCTGTGTCATTTGATTTCCCCTTTGTTGTATGAGATCTGTGTTCTAAACATAGTGCGTCTGCAACTAGTCAAGATGCGCTTCCGCCATAACGACGTCTGCCTGTCGAGCCGAGAAGAGATACACCTCTTCAGGAGCCCACGAGCACCACACTTCGTCGCCCAAGGCAGGGCGCAGAGCCAAAGACCGGGGCGACAAGACCAAAAGGTCGCGCTCTCCGACTGTGACTACATATTGCAAGACATCACCGAAATGCGAGATACCCGACACCCGTGCCCTCACGATGTTGCTGCCCTGTTGAGGCTGCTCATGCGAGAGGTGAATACTCTCTGGACGCACAGCCGCGAGTGCATCCTGGCCTGTGGGTACGTGTTCTTCGGGTCGAGTAGCCACGAACACAGTGCCGTCATCTGCCACTGCACCATTGTCGGTGGCGGTTCCTTGCCAGAAATTGTTACGACCGATGAATCCAGCAACGAATGCAGACGATGGATGCTCGTACACAGTCTCTGGGTCACCCAACTGCTCGATATGTCCGTCGAGCATGATGGCGATGCGATCTGACATTGACATTGCTTCTTCTTGGTCGTGAGTAACAAACACAAATGTGATGCCCAAACGGCTCTGCAATAACTTGAGTTCAATCTGCATTTCTTCGCGCAGCTTGCGATCGAGTGCGCCAAGTGGCTCGTCTAACAAAAGAACACTTGGGCGATTCACTAAAGCCCGCGCAACAGCGACACGTTGTTGCTGGCCACCAGACATTTGTCGTGGTCGTCTTTCAGCCAACTTTGACATCTGCACCATGTCAAGAGCTTCAGCCACTCGTGTTGCAATTTCTGACTTTGGAGTACCCGACTGCTTAAGCCCATACGCAACGTTCTCTGCAACTGTCATGTGTGGAAACAATGCGTAGTGCTGAAAAACTGTGTTTACTTCACGCTTGTACGACGGCACGTTTTGCACTTCTTGACCATTGACCCGAATATGACCTGCATCTGGCTGTTCAAACCCTGCCAACATTCGCAGTGTTGTTGTTTTTCCGCAGCCACTTGGCCCAAGGAGAGAGAGAAATTCACCTGGTTCGATCGACAAATTCATCGAATCAACTGCAACCATGTCGCCAAACATCTTTGTCACATTGACAAGTTCGACTGATCCCCGCTCACTGGCCACTGGACCTCCCCATTGGTGTGCCTGTAGCAAAGCATAGGCACTCAGAGCCTCAGGACAAGCAATTACAGACTCGCAACCTATTGTTCATATATGACCCCTGAGGACCTTGACCAAGTAGACGCGTTATCGCGAAGACATATTTGGGGTCACTTCACCCGACTTGCTGGAGCTCAGCGAGACGGATTGCCCATCATCGAACGTGGTGAGGGCGCATATGTGTTCGACGCCGCAGGACGAAAGTTTCTCGATGGCCTCAGTGGATTGTTCACCGTCAACATTGGACATGGTCGCACCGAACTCGCTGAAGCAGCCCGCGCTCAAACCGAAAAACTCGCCTACTTCCCCCTTTGGAGTTACACCACTGAACCTGCTGCACGTCTTGCTGGTCGACTCGCCGAGCTTGCACCTGGCGACCTCAACAGAGTGTTCTTCACTACTGGTGGCGGCGAGGCTGTGGAGTCTGCTTGGAAACTTGCAATCCAATACTTCGCCGCTATCGGACAACCTTCTCGACGAAAAGTGATTAGCCGCGACTACGCGTATCACGGAACATCTCTTGGTGCTTTGTCCATCACCGGCATTCCTGCATTACGAGAACCATTTGAACCACTGCTACCGAACGCCGTAAAGATTCGAAACACAAACAGTTACCGATGTGCCACTTGCTCTCAGTTGCCGGCGTGCACTCTTGATTGTGCCGATGACTTAGAACGTCGCATCTTGGCAGAAGGTCCAGAGACTGTCGCTATGGTCATCATGGAGCCAGTGCAAAATACAGGTGGAACTTTGGTTCCTCCCGATGGCTACTGGAGAAAAGTACGCGAGACCTGCGACAAGTACGGCGTACTCCTTGTCTCAGACGAAGTCATTTGTGCATTCGGTCGACTGGGCCACATGTTCGCATCAGATCGATTCGGTTATCAACCAGACATGATCACGTTTGCCAAAGGGGTTACCAGCGGATACGCACCACTTGGTGGCGTCATGGTGAGCGACCGCATTGCCGGACCGTTCCTAGAGGAAAGCAACCGTGTATTCATGCACGGACTGACATTTGGTGGCCACCCCGTGAGTTGTGCTGTGGCTTTAGCCAACCTTGACGTCATGGAAAATGATGACATCTGTGGAAACGTTCTTCGTCACGAGGAATTGTTTGACGATGTCATGGCGTCGCTGTCGCAACTACCAATCGTGGGTGACGTACGCGGCTGTGGCTATTTCCGTGTCGCCGAATTAGTGAGCAATAAAGAAACACGCCAAACGTTCACCGACAATGAAAGTGAATGGCTGTTGCGAACCGTCGTGTCGCCCATGCTCTACGACGCGGGCCTTATTTGTCGTGCAGACGACCGCGCAGACCCTGTAGTGGTGCTCTCGCCCACCCTTATCTGTGGCGAACAAGAACTCGAATTCATTCGCACAACTTTGACTTCAGTGTTTACTGAAGCATGGAAGCAGTACTGCTCTCGATAATCAACTATCGAGGTTGGCCATCACGTGCTTAATACGCGTGTAGTCATCGAGTGCGTAGGCAGACAAGTCTTTGCCGTATCCGGACTTCTTGTAACCGCCATGTGGCATTTCAGCCACCACAGGAATGTGAGTATTGATCCACACGCAGCCAAAATCTAAATGCTTTGCCATACGCATCGCACGTCCAAAATCGCGTGTCCAAACGGATGATGCCAGTCCGTAGTCAACACCATTTGCCCAACGCAACGCTTCGTCTTCATCTGAGAATCTCTGCACGGTAATGACTGGCCCAAAGATTTCGTTTTGAATCATTTCGTCTTCTTGACGAAGGTCTGCAATGACTGTCGGAGTAAAGAAGTAACCGTCTGCGCCTTGGCGCTCACCACCGGTCACAACACGAGCATGGCTTGGCGTGCGATCAACAAAACCAGCAACGCGAGCTAGTTGACTTTGGTTGTTCAAAGGACCAAACGCCGCTTCCAAATCTGATGGCGCACCCGTACGAGTTGCAGATGCTTGCTCTGCAAGCGCCGCTACGAACTCTGAGTAAATCTTTGGCCCACACACAACTCGTGTTGCTGCTGTGCAGTCTTGACCTGCGTTGAAATATCCCGCAGCAGCAATACCGGCGGCAGCAGCTTCAATATCTGCATCGTCAAACACAATGACAGGCGCTTTTCCTCCCAATTCGAGATGCACTCGCTTCAGGCTCTTTGCTGCAGCCTCGGCAACCTCCATGCCTGCACGCACAGAACCCGTGACAGAGACCATGGCAGGAATGTCGTGAGTAACCATGGCTCGACCTGTGTCGCGGTCACCGCAAATGACATTGAGTACGCCGGGCGGCAAGAACTCAGCTGCAATCTCTGCGAGCAACGTTGTAGAGGCCGGAGTTGTATCAGATGGCTTCAACACAACCGTGTTACCTGCAGCAATTGCCGGTGCAAACTTCCACACCGCCATCATCATGGGGTAATTCCACGGCGCAACCTGAGCACAAACACCGACAGGTTCACGACGAATCATTGAAGTCATGTTTGCCATGTACTCAGCCGTTGCCTTTCCTTCCAACATGCGTGCCGCACCTGCGAAGAATCGAATTTGATCGACCATTGGCGGAATCTCTTCACTAGAGGTCAATGCAATGGGCTTACCAGTGTTCTTTACCTCGGCAGCAACAATTTCGTCTGCACGCGCTTCAATTGCATCTGCAATCCGATACAACGCGAGCGACCTTTCAGATGGAGTGGTTTGGCTCCACGATGTGAATGCCTTTCCCGCTGCTTTCATTGCAGCGTCAACATCTGCTGCACCACTGAGAGAGGCCTGCGCATACACCTCGCCGGTGGACGGATCTATGACCGCAGTTGTCTGACCATCGGCCGCTTCTACAAATTGGCCATTAATGAAGTTCTTGAAAGTGCTCATGTGACAAGGATTCCACATTCAGCAGCCTGTTGCTAGCCCTCCGTTGAGCCCCAGCGCCCTGTGAACCCATAAGTTATAGCCATGGCAACTTTGGCTTCCGAACTATCCCTCCCTGAAATTCCAGTCATCATGGACCAGTCCAGAACGGATCGTCATCAGTTTCTTCGCGATGTTGCTAGTCAGAGTTGGCTTGCCAAGACCGAGATTGGCTACAGCGTCTTGACATATGAATCCGTTATGGGCATCTTGCGAGACAAGCGTTGGCAATCCGCCATTGGCTTCATTGCACAATTACAAGGCATCACAAATGAAGCATTTATGAGCCGACGCCGCGAGTCCATTCTCAGTGCTGAAGGAGAAGTGCATGTTCGCCTTCGTCGGCTTGTGGCGCCAGCATTTTCTCCACGTAGTGCCGACCGGCTTCGCCCATTCATGCGCGATGTCGTGAATGGCCTCATTGATGACGTGGCACAAACTGGACGGGCAGAAGTGGTGCGCGACATTTGTGAGCCCTACCCCATTCCCATCATCTGTGAACTTCTCGGCGCACCAAAAGAAGACTGGAAATTGTTTAGTCGTCTCGCTACAGATGTGCTTCGCATTTTCGGCTCAGATTTAGCAACTGAATTACCAACAATCATGGCGGCGCAAGAAGAACTCGACCATTACACACGAGGACTCATCGCCGAGCGCCGATCAGTGCCCCTCGACGACTTGCTGACCGACCTTATTTCTGCTGAAGAAGCTGGCGACAAATTAAGCAACGAAGAACTCGTGATGATGGTGGAGGCAGTCATTGTTGGCGGCACTGACACCACACGCAATCAATTAGGACTTGCTTTGGCGTTATTCGCTGAGCATCCTGACCAGTGGGAACTTTTGCGTAACGACCCTTCACTTGCTCCCCGTGCAGTTGAAGAAGTAATGCGCTACAACGGCGCCGTTGGTGGAACAATTCGATTTGCGTCGGAAGACATTGAATACAACGGCGTTCTATTTCCCAAAGGAACGTTCATGAGTACTTCGATGGCCACTGGCAACTTCGATGCTTCGGTCTTTCCCGAGCCAAATACTTTCAATATCTTGCGGCCACCCGTTGGGCAACCGCACTTGTCTTTGGGCGCTGGTATTCACTATTGCCTGGGAGCTTCACTTGCACGCGCCGAACTTCAAGAAGCATTTACTGTTCTGTCAGAACGCATGCCTCAACTTCGCCTTGATGGCCCAGTGGAATACAAATCAACCGGTGTTGGAATCTTTGGTCCATCGTCGCTGCCAATTGCTTTCACTGCACAGTCGTAAAACCCGAACCGTGCGAACTAATGACTAGTCGCAGCAACTATCGCGCCAGCCACACGAGAAGCACTTGAAATGTGCATGCTCGGGCTGTAAATCTCCGCCACAGTGCGGGCACTCAGGAAAAGTTCCGTACCGTGTTCGACACGATTCATCTTTGGGACGTGCACCTGGAATAACACTCGGTGGTTCGTACGCACTCATAGACACATTCTTACCTCTAGTGAGTGCCGGCGTGGGGACCAACAACCCTGCGCCACAGCGGAGGAACTAGCGTCGGAGCGACCCCTATGACAGATAACCCGCACAAGGCATCACGCCGCACGCCACCTCGGCCAGGAACTGCACGTGCCGCATTCGGGTACCGCGACTTTCGCATCATGTTTTACTCAAACTTTGCATCAAACATTGGAACGTGGATGCAAAACGTTGTCTTGCCGGCATACATCTACCAACGCACTCAACGCGCCTCGGCAGTAGGCATTTTTGTATTCGCTCAACTGGGACCGTTGCTGCTGCTCTCCATCCCCGCAGGAGTAATGGCAGACCGTTTTGACAAACGAAAGTGGTTGGTGTTTGCTCAATCCATCCAGATGGGCGGGTCCGTATTGCTCGGCATTTTCACCATCGCCCACTCCCCGATCTATGCACTTTTCATCGCACAGCTCTGCGTTGGAATAGGCAATGCATGTAACGCGCCTGCCTTCTCTGCAGTGCTTCCAAGCCTCGTACGCCCAGAAGACTTAGGCGGCTCCATCAGTCTGAATTCAGCTTCCATTAATGGGTCGAGAGTTACTGGACCCATCTTGGTAGCGCTAATGATGAGCTGGGGCGTTACTGCCGGACAAGTATTCATCTTCAACGCAACGACATATCTGTTCGTTACGTGGGCCGTTCTGCGTATCAAAATCCCCGCAACGCTTCCTCGCAAAGAACACGGCCTTAAATCATTCACCGCCGGATTCCGCATTGCTCGCGACAGAAAGACCATCGGAAGAATGTTGCTCTCTATGAGCTCGTTCTCACTGCTCTGCTTGCCGTTTGTTGGACTATTCCCCGCAGTTGCAGACTTGGCATTTGGTATTGAACCAAAAACTGTCACGTATAAATGGCTGTATGCAACATGGGGCACCGGAGCACTTGTCGGTGCGCTCGCTATTGGAACCGTTCTTGCACCATTTGATAAGCGAACTCTGACACGCCATGGATTTCTTGCGTTTGCCGTGACAATGATCGCCTTTGCATCAGTGCGTGGAACCCCACTTGCATTCATCACAGGTTTCTTCCTCGGCGTTGCATACTTCGGAACAACTACATCAATGATGACTGTGTTTCAGAGCAGACTCGAAATAGAGATTCGCGCTCGAGTCATGGCTCTGTGGTTTATGGCTTTTGGTGGAACCATTCCAATAGGTAATGCAATCTTTGGCCCAGTCATGGACGCCATCGGTGCTCGTCCCGTTTTGTACTTGGGCGCAGCATGGGCACTGTTTTTGGCTTGGTGGTGCGACATTGAGAAACTTGACCGCAAATTAGATTCGAAACCGCAATCTCTCTAGTGCTTTAGCGCTTGAACAACGCGCTCAGTTGCTGCGACACGTGAACCTTTCACGAGAACGACTGAGTCAATATCCCCGCTCGACAATCGCTGCACAATCTCTTCGACAGACAGTGCCGCAACTCCATACAAGTCAGTTTCAAGAGGAAGAATTTCGATTCCTAGATCACGACATGTTGCAGCGACCGAAAGGTGAGCGTTGACTTCATCATCCACTTCGGCCATCTGACCCAGTACCGCAAACCTCAATGAAGCCTTCACTTGAGCAAGCGTGTGCAGTGCGGCAATCACTGATAACGAATTCGCGTTATACGAGTCGTCCAAGATACGAAGTCCTGCTTTTGTAGCAACCCACTGCATTCGTTGTGGTGCTCCTGCGACGGATGCCAAAGCACTCACTGCGTCTTGTAATGACATACCGCAGTGGATACCCACTGCAATGGCCGCGGCCGCGTTTGAAACCATGTGTGTTCCCGGAAGGGGCACTAACCCAGACGCCTCATCTGTGCCACATCGAAAAACAGTGAGGTGACGACCGAATTCGTCAACGGAGCGAGTTGACCACACGACATCGGCGCCGTCATGTGACCCAAACGTGATGACTCGTGCGGCAATGCCATTGACAGTGCGCATTGCATTGACGGAGTCAGCATTCACGATTGCAACTCCGTCGGCTGGAAGCGACTGCACAAGTTCTGCTTTAGCTCGCACCACGCCATCTATTCCGCCAACGCGAGAACTGTGAGCGTCACCCACTTCCGTAATAACCCCAATGAGGGGCTGACCGATTGCACAGAGTCGACCAATTTCGCCGAACCCGCGCATGCCCATCTCAAGCACCAACGCGTCACACTCATCGGGAGCGTTGGCGATTGTTATTGGAACGCCTATGTCATTGTTCAAGGATTTCTCAGGGCCATGTACATGCACAAAGCCGCCCGAGAGAACTGCGCGCACTAAATCTTTTGTGCTGGTCTTTCCTACAGAGCCCGTAATGCCTACGACACGATGTTGAAGTTGTGCACTCAACTTCTGACGCAAGTACGCGCCGATTGATGCAAGTGCATCAAGAGTGTTCTCTACTTCGACGCAGGTGGCCCCGTCGATTCGTCTCCCGTGATTGACGAGCAAGAACGCAGCCCCACCTGCAATGGCATCCTGACAAAACTCATGCCCATCGCGCTCGGCACCCACTGCCACAAAGACTTGTCCGACTGCCAAAGTTCGACTGTCAAATGAGATGCCATTGGCCTCAACGTCTGGCCCTATCAGGGTTCCATGGGCAGCAAACGCCACTTCTGAAGCCGTCATGCGCATGTGCAGACCCTAGTGGCGAGTACCGTCGTGACGATGGACAGCGTCTCCCCCCTCCTCAATCTTGTGGTCATCTATGGGGGCCAATCTGCCGAACACGACGTCAGTTGCGTGACCGCGGCACATGTGCTGAAAGCAGTCGACCCCAAGAAATACAGGACCACTGCAATTGCGATTAGCAAAGACGGCCAATGGTCACTTCCTGCACTGCCTGTTCACGCCGACGGGACAACTAATCCGGAAGCCATTTCTGACACCCTCGCTGCGACTGGCCCAGCCACCACATCGGCAGCGCTTTCTGCTCTTGGCACCAACACGGTCGTCATGCCATTGCTTCACGGACCACTGGGCGAAGACGGCACCATCCAGGGTTTATTGGAATTGTTGAATCTTCCATACGTAGGTAGTGCCGTGTTGGCTAGCGCCGTTGCGATGGACAAGGGAGTTTCAAAATCTCTTTTTGCTCAACACAACATTCCTCAAGCGCGCCACATCACATTGCGCGAAGACATGATTACTCCTGCTGTCTTGCAAGATGCTGCGTCTCAGTTGGGACTTCCACTTTTCGTGAAGCCCGCCAATATGGGTTCATCTGTAGGCGTCACTAAAGCGCACACCATCGAAGAGTTTCAGGCCGCCGCACAGCATGCTGCCACATACGACGAGTGGATTATCTGTGAAGAATGCATTAGCGGGCGCGAGATAGAAGTTGCAGTCATAGGCAATCGATCACCACGCGCTTCTGTCGCAGGCGAAATCATTCCTGGCAATGAGTTCTACGACTACGAAGACAAGTACGTCACCGATTCCGCAACGCTCATGATTCCGGCACTACTGAACGAACAAGAGAGCACTACGGTTCGAGAGTTAGCCCTCCGTGCTTACAACGCACTGCACTGTGAAGGAATGGCGCGCGTCGACTTCTTTTACGAAGAAAATGGTCGCGGCTTCTTGTGTAACGAAATCAATACCATTCCCGGGTTTACACCTATCTCCATGTATCCAAAGCTATGGAATGCAACAGGTGTGCCATACTCGCAATTAATTGATGAACTCATTGAGTTAGCCATCGAACGGCACGCTCGCCGCAAAAGGACTACGTCGCGTTAACTACCAGCTGCTGGAATGTTGATGACTTCACCCGGCAACAATATCTGCGAGCTATCTGCCCAGTTATTCGCCGTGAGAAGTCCGCCGAGAGTTACGCAGAACTTCTTTTGGATGGCAAAGAATGAGTCGCCCCTCTCAATGGCATAGGTGCCAGCAGGTCGTGTACCGCATCCTGCCGATACTGGGCCAGTACCGCCACTTGTACCAGGAAGCGTTGTGCCCGTATCTGGGTTAACCACAGCAGCAGCTGGAATTCGCAGCGTCTGACCGGGATATGGAAACTGAGCTGGACTCACCATTGCGTTGTAGGCAAGCAAAGTATTGAGAGAGATTCCGTACTTATTCGCAACACCAATTGGAGTGTCACCAGCTTTCACGGTGTAAATGGTTTCTTGCCCAACAGCACCAGAAGGAAGCGTGGTTGTGGTGCCTGGCAAAGTACTTGCAACGGGTGGAATGGTGGCAAAGTTAGTAGGAGTGACATTGACAACCGTGGTTGCAACCCCCAAGGTGTCACCACCGCACGCCGACATAGTTAAGAGCGAGATGGACACCAAAGAAACTGCAACTGCAGTTCTGCTTTTGAGATGACCAATACGTTGCAACAACACGACCATCAACAGTAGAGCCTGAAGCACCCCAAAAGGTGGCGCATCGTGGTCACGGGCAATAATTGGGCGATTACAGCAGCGGACGAGCTGTCGGGAGAACTGGAGATGGCAAAGAAGTCTCTCCCATCAGGTATGTATCCACGCCTGCTGCACATGATCGACCTTCAGCAATTGCCCACACAATAAGACTCTGACCACGACCCATGTCGCCTGCCACAAAGATGCCAGGAACGTTGGTCTGATAGTCGGCACCGCGAGCCACATTGCCGCGTTCATCGAGTGCCACGCCCAACTGTTCTATCCACGAACCTTTTTCAGGACCAACAAAACCCATTGCCAAGAAAACAAGGTCGGCAGGAATTTCAATCTCTGAGCCTTCCTTCTTTTCGAACCGACCGTTCACCATCTCGACTTCATTCAGCAACAGTGCGCGCACATTTCCATTTCCATCATCAATGAACTTTTCAGTATTCACACTGAACAATCGCTCGCCGCCTTCTTCATGTGCAGACGAAGTGCGATAAATCATGCTCCACTGTGGCCACGGGTTATCTGCAGCACGCTCTTCAGGTGGTCGCGGCATGATTTCCAATTGAATAACTTGCTTTGCACCTTGACGAAGCGATGTGCCCAAACAATCAGCTCCAGTGTCTCCGCCACCGATAATGACAACGTTCTTTCCTTTTGCATCGATTGATGCATCTGAAAAATCGCCTTCTTGCACTTTGTTTGCAATTGGCAAGTACTCCATCGCTTGATGAATACCTGCGAGTTCCCTACCAGGCACATCTAGGTCACGCCATGCTGTTGCACCACACGCCATCACAATTGCGTCATGAGAAGCGAGAAGAATCTCTACGTCTACTGCCCCACCAACATCTGCGTTGGTACGGAACTCTGTACCTTCTGCACGCATTTGATCTAAACGACGATCGAGATGACTCTTTTCCATCTTGAACTCAGGAATGCCATAACGAAGCAACCCACCGATTCGGTCTGCGCGTTCCAACACAACCACTTCGTGACCAGCACGCGTGAGTTGTTGGGCTACTGCAAGACCAGCAGGACCACTGCCGATAATTGCGACGCGCTTTCCTGTTTGCAATGTTGGAATTTGTGGCGTCACCCATCCTTCATTCCATGCGTGATCGATGATGGTGACTTCCACCTGCTTGATCGACACGGGATCTTGGTTGATTCCCAAGACACACGCAGATTCACATGGCGCAGGACACAGACGCCCGGTGAACTCAGGGAAGTTGTTGGTGGCATGCAGTCGCTCTATGGCATCTTGCCAATGTTCGCGGTACACCAAATCGTTCCAGTCAGGAATGAGGTTGCCAAGTGGGCAACCGTTGTTGCAGAACGGGATACCACAGTCCATGCAGCGACCTGCTTGGCTCTTCAAGATGGAACCATCAAATGGTTCGTACACCTCTTTCCAGTCTTTCAATCGCAGTTCCACTGGACGACGCGTCGGACCGCTACGGCCCCACTTCAAAAATCCGGTTGTCTCACCCACGTGCTGCCTCCATCACTCGGTCATCTGTTTGTTCTTGTGTCAACCCTTCGGCTGCTGATTCTGCTTGCACAGTAAGAACTCGTTTGTAATCACGTGGCATTACTTTGCGAAAGCGTGACACTTCCACAGTCCATGCTCCCAAGATGCGCTCAGCAATGGCTGATTCAGTAAACGAACCGTGTCGAGCGATTGTGGCACGGAGCCATTCCTCATCTTCGCCACCAACGTGTTCAAGGTCCACCATCTCGTAGTTCACATTGCTTGGGAACTGACCATCTGGGTCATACACATATGCAATGCCACCAGACATACCAGCAGCAAAATTTCGACCAGTAGCGCCAAGCACCACCACGCGACCGCCTGTCATGTACTCACAACCATGATCGCCAACACCTTCAACGACCGCTGTCGCTCCCGAGTTACGAACACAGAAACGCTCACCAACGGTTCCACGAATGAAGATTTCACCACTAGTTGCGCCGTACCCAATGACGTTGCCAGCAATCACGTTTTCTTCCGCAACAAATGTGGACTCACGATGTGGATGCAAGATGATGCGACCGCCAGACAAACCTTTTCCGAGGTAGTCATTACTGTCACCTTCTAGTCGCATTTCAATTCCTGCAGGAACAAACGCACCGAAGCTTTGGCCAGCAGAGCCCGTGAAATGAATCTTGATAGTTCCGTCAGGCAGACCTGCACCACCCCAAGCTTTCGTGACTTCGTATCCAAGCATTGTTCCTACTGTGCGATTCACATTTCGAATCGGAACGGAGATGTTCACCGGACGAGCGTCCGCAATTGCAGTTTGGGACTGTGCAATCAATTCGTTATCAAGTGCTTCACTCAAACCATGATCTTGAGCGACGGACATAAACGGAGTTTGGTTGTACGGGTTATGTGGAACTTCCAACATCGGAGAAATGTCGAGACCCTTAGCCTTCCAGTGATCGACAGCCTTTCGAGCATCAATCATTTCCACATGACCAACGGCTTCTTTCAAAGTACGGAAACCAAGTTGTGCGAGATACTCCCGCACTTCTTCGGCGATGTACTCAAAGAAGTTCACAACAAACTCGGGCTTACCAGAGAAACGTGAACGAAGCGTCGGGTTCTGAGTTGCAATGCCCACAGGGCATGTGTCGAGATGACAGACGCGCATCATGATGCAACCACTCACCACTAGTGGTGCAGTAGCAAAACCAAATTCCTCAGCACCAAGCAAGGCGGCAATCACAACGTCGCGTCCAGTCTTCATCTGACCGTCGGCCTGCACAACAATGCGGTCGCGCAATCCGTTCAGCATCAGGGTTTGTTGGGCTTCGGCAAGTCCGAGTTCCCATGGGGCTCCTGCATGCTTCAGAGATGTGAGTGGAGATGCTCCAGTGCCACCATCGTGTCCAGAAATAAGAACGACGTCTGCTTTTGCTTTGCTCACGCCGGCAGCAACAGTGCCCACTCCCACTTCAGCAACCAACTTCACGTGAACTCTCGCCAATGGGTTCGAGTTCTTCAAGTCGTGAATCAATTGCTTCAAGTCTTCAATGGAATAGATGTCGTGATGCGGTGGTGGACTAATCAAGCCAACTCCTGGTGTGGAGTGACGCGTTTTTGCTATCGACGGATACACCTTGTACCCAGGTAGCTGGCCGCCTTCGCCAGGCTTTGCCCCCTGAGCCATCTTGATCTGCAAGTCGTCGGCATTCACCAGGTATTCGCTAGTAACACCAAAGCGCCCCGATGCCACTTGCTTGATGGATGAACGCTTTGAATCACCATTTGCCATCGGTGTAAAGCGTTCTGGGTCTTCCCCACCTTCGCCAGTATTGCTCTTTGCACCAATGCGGTTCATTGCGATGGCGAGCGTCTCGTGCGCTTCGGCAGAAATTGAGCCGTAGCTCATTGCACCTGTTGAGAATCGCTTCACAATTTCAGAGACTGGTTCAACCTCATCGATAGAAATTGGTCCACTTTCGCTCGTACGCAACTCAAACAACCCGCGCAACGTTGCCAAACGTTGCGACTGGTCGTCAACATCTTTGGTGTACTGCTTGAACAAGTCATACCGCCCCGCACGAGTGGAGTGCTGCAAGCGGTACACAGTGTCTGGGTTGAATAAGTGATATTCGCCTTCGCGACGCCACTGATATTCGCCACCAAGTTCAATACGGCGATGCGCACGAAGATCGGGGCGCTTCGGATGCGCAGTTGCATGGCGCGAAGCCACTTCGCGCGCAATCTCTTCAAGGCCGATTCCACCGAGGCGAGACACTGTGCCTGTGAAGAATTCGTCGACAAGGTCTGTTGCTAAACCAATCGCTTCAAAAATTTGCGCTCCGGTATACGAGGCCACCGTTGAGACACCCATCTTTGACATCACTTTCAAAACACCCTTACCCGATGCCTTGATGTAGTTCTTCACAGCCTGATATGGCTCCATGCTTCCCAACATGTACATGTCATTCGAAATGATGTCTTCAATGGTTTCAAATGCTAAATACGGGTTAATGGCACCGGCGCCAAAACCAACAAGCAATGCCATGTGATGCACTTCGCGCGCATCGCCGCATTCCACAACCAATCCAACGTTTGTGCGACGCTTCTCACGAATGAGGTGGTGATGCACCGCGCTTGTCAACAACAACGAAGGAATCGGTGCAAACACCTCATCGGAATTGCGGTCAGACAACACGATGATTCGCGCGCCTTGAACAATTGCTTCGCTGACATCTTGACGAATCTTGTCTAAAGCGGAACGAAGACCTTCGCCACCCTCTGCAACTCGATACAAGCCACTAATGACAACAGCAGCCAAATGTGGATGTGTGTTCTCGTCGTTGATGTGGATGATCTTTGCAAGGTCGTCGTTATCGATAATTGGAAATGGCAACACCAACTGGCGACAACTATCTGGACCTGGTGCCAAAAGGTTTCCTTCTGGGCCAACACTTGTACCAACTGCTGTTACCACTTCTTCACGTATGGCATCCAACGGCGGGTTCGTTACTTGTGCGAAGAGCTGCTGGAAGTAGTCAAACAACAAGCGAGGTCGATCCGAAAGAACAGCAATCGGAGTGTCTGTACCCATTGACCCAAGTGGTTCAGTACCTGTACGGGCAGTTGGAGCAAGAATGACTTTCAGTTCTTCTTCGGTGTATCCAAACATCTGTTGCCGGCGCATCACACTGTCGTGGCTGTGAACAATGTGTTCTCTATCTGGCAGGTCGGCCAAGTGCGTGAGGCCTTGTTCAAGCCATTCTGCATACGGAAGCTCCGACGCAAGTTGCATTTTGATTTCTTCATCATCAATGATGCGACCTTGAGCGGTGTCGATAAGGAACATCTTGCCTGGCTGCAAACGACCTTTTTTCACTACGCGTGAAGGTTCAATATCGAGAACTCCAGCCTCTGATGCAAGCACGACAAGATCATCTTTCGTGATCCAATAGCGTCCAGGGCGCAGACCGTTACGGTCAAGCACTGCGCCAATGAGTGTGCCATCGGTAAATGCAACGTCTGCTGGTCCATCCCACGGCTCCATCAGCGAAGAATGGAACTCGTAGAACGCACGCTTGCGTGGATCCATGCGGTCATTGTTTTCCCAGGCTTCTGGAATCATCATTAACAATGCATGCGGCAACGAACGACCTGAAAGATGCAACAACTCCAACACTTCGTCGAAACTTGCAGAGTCACTCATACCTGGTGTGCAGATTGGGAACGCGCGTTCAAGACCATGAATCGTGTCGCTAGCCAACAACGCTTCGCGAGTGCGCATCCAGTTTCTGTTTCCCTGCACCGTGTTGATCTCACCATTGTGAGCGATGTAGCGATACGGATGAGCTAAAGGCCACGAAGGAAATGTGTTTGTAGAGAAACGACTATGCACGAGTGCAAGCGAAGACTCCATACGGTCGTCCCACAGGTCTGGGAAGAAGTCACCCAACTCGGGAGTCGTAAACATTCCCTTGTACACGAGTGTGCGCGCCGACAACGACGAGAAGTAGGTACGCATGTCACCAATGAGTTCACGCTCGATGCGCTTACGCGCCACGAAAATCTTGCGGTCAAGATCTATGCCCTCTGCACCTGCAGGGTCATCGAGGAAGAACTGCTGAATTGCTGGCATGACGGCACGCGCGGACGCACCTAGGCAATCTGGGTTCGACGGAACAACACGCCAACCAAGTGGTCGAAGCCCTTCTTCAACAATGATGCGCTCAACAGTTTCAATTGCCGTTGCTGTGCGTACTGGATCAGCCGGAAGGAATGCGATGCCTACGGCGTATTTGCCTATGGCAGGAAGTGCAAAACCTGCAACTGCTCTCAAAAATACATCGGGTACCTGAATCAGAATTCCAGCGCCATCGCCCGTGTCTGCTTCTGCTCCCGTAGCTCCGCGATGCTCCATGTTGCATAGCGCGGTAATACCAAGCGTCACTATCTCGCGACTGCGAACGCCTTTGATATTGGCAACGAACGAAACGCCACATGCGTCGTGTTCAAAGCGTGGGTCGTACAGGCCGTGGGCAATGGGGAGATCTGGGTTCATGTGCGTCGAGTCCTTACATCTGCTACGAGAGCAGGGGTAATCAGGTGGATTGTCCACCCGGGACGACGCTGGCCCGAGCAAGGATAAGGCTACCCAGGCTGATGCCCTGATGCCAAGGGATTTAGGTGCCTATTTGGGGTCGATGTAGGCAGGTGCGCGCTTCTCGAAGTCGCTCATTACTGCTTCACGTTGGTTGTGTCCGCCGATGAGGCTTCCAATGATGCGACGTTCTGCAGCAAATTGGGCAGCGGCAAAATCCATGGTGAGACGGTTCAACAACTCTTTTGCACCACGCACCGCATCTGGGCTGCGCTTGCAGATCTCTTCGGCATAGGCAAATGCATCTTCACGAGGATTATCTGATAAGCGAGTAACAACACCAATTTCGTGTGCTTCACGACCATCAAAGATACGAGCAGACAACACGATGTCTTTCATCACGTCGGGGCGCACGAGGCCCTGCAAGAGAACCGTGCCTGACATGTCGGGCACTAAGCCCCAATATGTTTCGCGAACACTGAACTTTGTATCTGGATGAGCAATACGAATGTCGGCACCGAGAGCAATCTGGCAACCGCCACCAAGAGCATGACCATGCACTGCAGCAACAACCGGCACTGGCACTTCTTGCCATACCCATGCTGATTGTTGTCCCAGATGAGTGATGCGTCCCTCTTCCATGTCGCTAGCTGCTGGTTGTTTTTGCGTTGTATCTCGGTCACCACCACCGGCCATGGCACCCATCGATGCAAGGTCGAGGCCGGCACAGAACGACGGACCCTCCCCAGAGAGCACAACAACACGAATCTTTTTATTGGTCTTCAATGATTCGCCGGCGTCCACAATCGCTTGGAACTGCTCACCGTCAAGGGCGTTGCGCTTATCGGCACGGTTAAAACGAACATCGGCGATGCCGTCGGATATAGAAATAGTGACTCTGTCGCTCATGTCCCCAGTTTGGCACGGTCCCACTCGTCAGTTGTCAGTGAAGGCGTGGCAGAATGCGACTCATGCATTTAAACCTTTCCGCCGATGAAGTACTCAAGACCACCCGCAGCGTGCGCAAGCGCCTCGATTTCGATAAGCCAGTAGAGCGCGAGATTGTCGAGGAATGCCTTGAAATCGCCTTGCAAGCACCCACAGGTTCAAACAGCCAAGGCTGGCATTGGATCGTCGTGGAAGATGCGGCAAAGAAGAAGGCACTTGCTGACATCTATCGCAAGAACTGGGACCTGTACTCCAATGCACCTGCTCGCCAATTCGCTGAAGGCGACACACGCGGAGAGCGCATGCCACTCGTTCGTGACTCTGCAGCATTTCTTGCTGAAAACTTTGAGAAGGCACCACTTCTACTCATCCCAGCAATCGACGGTCGTCTCGACAACCTTCCTTCATTTGCCACTGCAAGCCAGTGGGGTTCACTGTTGCCGGCCGTATGGAGTTTCATGCTTGCCCTACGCGAACGTGGAATGGGTTCTGCATGGACCACCATCCACCTCATGAACGGTGGCGAAGAAGAAGCAGCCAACTTGCTTGGCATCCCACACGATCGCATTAGCCAAGCGGGCCTCTTCCCTATTGCTTACACAATCGGTACAGACTTCAAGCCTGCAAAGCGCGAGCCTCTGAGCAAAGTCCTTCATTGGGATAAGTGGTAGTGGCTGACATTGTCACGTATGTGCTGACTGATGGCGTTGCTGTCATCACGATGGATGACGGCAAAGCCAATGCAATGTCACTTGCACTGCAACAGGCAATTCACGCAGCGCTTGATCAAGCAGAACGAGACGCAGCACCTGTGGTTCTGGCTGGACGCCCTGGCATCTTGTCTGCAGGCTTCGACCTCAAAACACTTGCAGCAAGTGGTCAACCAGCAGTCGACATGCTGAATGGCGGACTTGAACTCGCTATTCGCTTGTTGTCGTTCCCTCATCCTGTTGTGATTGCTTGTGGTGGCCACGCCATTGCAATGGGTGTGTTCATCCTGTTGTGTGGTGATTACCGCATTGGTGTCCGTGGCAATTTCCGTTACACCGCGAATGAAGTTGCCATCGGCATGACAATGCCTTTTTCCACGATCGAAATTCTTCGCCAACGTGTGACGCCTGCAGCCCTCACACGTTCAGTTTTACTCGCGGAGATTTTCACTCCAGACAATGCGGTGGAAACAGGATTCCTCGACCTCGTTGTTGATGAGTCAGAACTAATGACCACTGCAATTGAGTTTGCCAATTCCACGTCCTCACTCAATGCAGATGCGCACACTCACAGCAAGAAGCGCTTGCGTGCAGATGTGATCACCGCTATTCGTGAAGGCCTTGTAAAGGACTACGACGGCTGGAAGAAGCAGTTCCTTTAATCCACCAAGCGCAAGCCGCTTGGTGCAATCGACTGATCGACAAACGGTAAATCAACCACGAATTCTGTGCGATGCGCAGGGAAAACGTGACGCGAGACCAACACAGTCTTGCCTTCAACGCTCTGGGTTGTTCGTTCACACCGCAACACGGGTGAACCGATAGGCACCTTCAACAATGCAGCTTCATCTGCCGAGGCGGCATCTGCACCAATTGTTTGTGTTGCCCCTGCAAATGGAATGTCGAGCAGTTCATAAAACGGAGAACGTTCAACATCTGCACGAGACAAGTGTTGACCCAAATCACCGGGACACCACACCGTGACAATTGCAAACGGCTCACCATCAGCGAGATTCACACGACGCACTCGCAATGCTTGGGAAGTACCCAATGCCAGCGCAACATCTTTGGGTGCTTTTTCAAATGCAAACTCCAACACTCGCCGCTCAGGCGTTGCTCCAGAGTTGCGCAGTTGGTCTTCCAATGTGGCCAACCGTGCGAGAGGTTGACGAACTGTTTCGCCGGCAACAAACCATCCGAATCCCTGGCGCGAATCAACGAGGTCACCGTCGCGCAACAACTCAAGGGCTTTGCGAATAGTCACGCGACTGACTTCAAATTCAGCGGACAAATCAGATTCACTCGGCAGCAAACGCCCAGCCGCATACGAACCCGAGAGAATTCGGCCTCGAAGTTCTTCGGCGATCTGGTGATAGCGAATGGTTCTCACTTGTATTATAGTTGTATACATCTGAACAAAACGCAAGTACTAATTACTTGCCCACCGAAAGGTAACCACCATGGCCGTTTCTGCTGGCACCCCGATTGAACTTGTGCAAGGCGTGTACGCAACGCTCCCCGCTCATGCCGCACTGGGACGCAAGCGCCTTGGTCGTCCACTCACATTGGCTGAGAAAATTCTCATCAACCATCTTTCTGACCCCGCTTCACAAGAAATGGAACGCGGTCGCAGTTACGCGGACTTCCATCCCGATCGCGTCGCCATGCAAGATGCAACAGCCCAAATGGCGTTATTGCAGTTCATGACAGCAGGTCTTCCCACAACTGCCGTGCCATCCACAGTGCATTGCGACCACCTCATTCTTGCAAAGGTCGGCGCCAAACTCGACTTGCGTGACGCAAACGATGTCAACCGCGAGGTGTACGACTTCTTGCGCAGTGTCTCTGCAAAGTACGGCGTTGGTTTCTGGGGTCCAGGTAGCGGCATCATTCACCAAGTAGTTCTCGAAAACTACGCATTCCCTGGCGGAATGATGATTGGTACCGATAGCCACACACCAAACGCTGGTGGTCTGGGCATGGTGGCAATTGGTGTTGGCGGTGCAGATGCTGTCGACGTCATGACTGGCTTTCCGTTCAACGTGCGTTGGCCAAAAGTTATTGGCATCAAACTCACCGGAACACTTTCTGGTTGGGCCAGTCCAAAAGATGTCATCTTGGAAGTTGCACGCCAACTCACCGTCGAAGGTGGCACCGGAGCCATCGCTGAATACTTCGGCTCAGGCGCAGACAGCATTTCTGCAACAGGAAAAGCAACTATCTGCAACATGGGTGCAGAAATTGGTGCCACATGTTCAGTGTTCGGATACGACAGCAACATGAGTGACTACTTGCGCGCAACAGGTCGCGAAGCAATCGCTGCCGCCGCAGATGCTGTAGCCGACGACCTTCGTCCTGACGATGGTGCGCAATACGACCAAATCATTGAGATTGACCTCAGCACCCTGACGCCACTTATCAACGGCCCACACTCGCCTGACCGAGCCCACAAAATTGGCGCACAAGGCGTAGGTGCTGCAGCACGCGAAAACGATTGGCCACTGAACATCTCGGCAGCACTTATTGGTTCTTGCACGAACTCGTCATACGAAGACATCACCCGTGCAGCATCAATTGCACGTCAAGCACTCGCCAAAGGCCTCAAGGCTAAGGTTGAACTCCTGATCTCACCGGGAAGTGAACAAATTCGTGCAACCATCGAGCGCGACGGACTTCTTGCAGACCTTGAAGCAATTGGCGCAACAGTGTTGGCCAACGCATGTGGTCCCTGCATCGGACAATGGGAGCGCGCAGCAGATAAAACTGCAAAGCCCAACAGCATTGTGAACTCTTTCAACCGCAACTTTCCAAAGCGCGCAGACGGCTCAGCAAATACGTTGTCATTTGTAACAAGCCCAGACACCGTGATGGCCATTGCACTCTCCGGTCGTCTCGACTTTGATCCGACTGTCGACACCATCACAGCTGCAGATGGCACCGAAGTAACACTCGATGCACCACGTGGCGACATTCTTCCCGCAAAGGGCTACGACCCCGGCGTTGACACCTTCACTGCTCCACCAGTAGATGGAAGCGGTGTTGCTGTGGAAGTGAGCCCTACCTCTGATCGTTTGCAACTTTTGCAACCGTTCACTGCGTGGGACGGCAACGACTACATCGAGTTACCAATCTTGATGAAGGCACAAGGAAAGTGCACGACAGACCACATTTCTGCAGCCGGGAAGTGGCTTAAGTATCGTGGCCACCTTGAGAACATCTCGGGCAACTTGTTCATTGGTGCTGTCAATGCATTCGGTGGCGCAGTGGGCGAAGGCCTCGACGTGATCGACGGTTCACGGCGCAGTTACCCAGACATTGCCAAGCACTACGGCGAGTCCGGTGTGCAGTGGTGCGCAATCGGAGACCAGAACTACGGCGAAGGTTCTTCACGTGAGCATGCAGCGATGGAGCCACGCTTCCGTGGCGGCGTCGTTATCTTTGCCCGCTCTTTTGCTCGTATTCACGAAACCAACTTGAAGAAGCAAGGGCTAGTTCCACTTACTTTTGCCAATCCCGACACTTATAACCAGATCGAAGAGACAGACCGCATCAGCGTGTTAAATCTTCCTCCTGTTCCCGACAAACCAATGCAGTGCCGCATCACCAAGGCAGATGGTTCCACCATCGACTTCGAGGCAAAGCACACATTTAGTCCTGAACAAGTGGAATGGTTCAAAGCCGGTTCTGCGCTCAATATTGTTCGCGCAAAAGTTGCCAGCCAGAAATAACTAATCGGTACCTGGGCGCCGATCATCTTCGGCGTTAGGGTCACCCTTGTAGTTCGACGGGTACGACCGTCGCAGTTCATCTTCAGTGGGCTCGTAATATTCGCGTCCCTCTGGTGGCAACAATGCGCTAATGGCAGCCATGATTGCTGCGGTATCTGCGTCTGCATCTGTGTAAGACAACGACACTGGCGCACCAACAACAATGATGACTTCTGGTGGTGATGTCACGTTCGTGATGTTCGGCAACTTTGCGTTGCGTGGCCACACTTTTTCCGTTCCCCAAATACCAATTGGAATGACTGGCGCTTTTGTCTGTGCTGCCAGTTTTGCTGCACCCCAACGCCCCTTCAATATGGGATCAAAGAATGCCCGGCCACGAGGGATCGTTCCTTGCGGCATTAACGCAACAAGGTCACCAGCGACTAACGATTCTGTTGCTGCCCTCAATGGTTCATCACTGCCAGTTCCGCGCTCTACACGAATGCCGCCGAGTGCAGCCGCGAGTGGGCCAATCACTGGCGCATCAAAGACTTCTTTTTTGCCGAGGAACCGCACTGCTCGCCCAGTTTTTGCAACAGCTAGTGAAACGGCAGCAATATCGAAATAACTGCGATGATTGCCACAAATAATCGCTGCGCCATCTGTTGGGATATTTTCTGTGCCCGAGATTTTGAATCGTGCATACGGGAATACTTCAGGACGAGCAAACTTCATCAGTACTTGTTGTGCTTCAAGACCAACTACGGGTACCTTTGCAACACCTAGGGGTACATCAAGATGCATAACCGGCCAACGACGTGCTGCAGCCATGAGGCGTAAACGCCAATCTGGGTTCACGCAAAATGGATTACCCACAGAAGTGAGTAATGGCTCATCAAAAACACTGTCGCTATAGGCATACGAACCAGCGAGATCAACTCCGTTTTCTTCAGCCCAACGCTTCACAGCATCGCGTTTTCCGCGCGACCAGACATATTGACCGTCTAACTCGCCGGTGTAACAACCGTCTGCGTCAACTGCATAAGTAGTTGCAATCACATCGTCAAAACCCATGAGCTCTGCAAATGGTTCAATGAGGTCGCGCGGAGTTGTAGTTGCCAAAACAACTTTTCTTCCTTCCGCACGATGTCCGTCAATAACTTGTTTTGCATATGGCTGCACCATTGCAAGAATGTCGGGCGCTGCTGTACGCGATGCTGCGCGCACTTCCTCACGTGAATGACCACGCATCGCAATGACTGCTTGACGACCCAACACCATGGACGGAAGATTCTCACCGAACGTTTCAAAGACTTGATACATGAGAGATTCGCCAGGAATGTTTCTGTTCACGACTCCTGTTTCGCGCAACACACGACTCACAACATGAGCAGATGCGCCCGAAAGAAGTGTCCGATCAAGATCAAAAAAAGCTGCGTGCCCCACGCGGGCACACTACGCCTGAATTGGGGCGTTGTATATGGGGAGAAATGGGAAAGGCCCCGCACTAGGCGGGACCTCTCTACCGAAACCCGATGGTGGGGGGACCATCTGATGGGTTCTTTCGGCCGGACTAAAAGGGGGATGTCCGGCGCGATTTATTAGTGAAAGTATGCACGTGAATGCGTGAACACTCAAGTCGAACGGCAAGATACTTGCTATCGTTTTTAGTGATAGGTCACTTCCGACCCAGAAAGCAGTCTGAGCCATGGAAATCAAGCAACTTCAGAGCCTCGTCGCCATAGCCGATCATGGGTCGTTCTCGGCAGCCGCCAAATACCTCGACACGGTGCAGTCGAACGTGTCTGCTCACATTGGACGACTTGAAGCGGCACTGGGCACCACACTCATCGACCGTTCCACCGGCGCTCTCACCGACGAAGGCGACTTAGTGCTCACTCGCGCACGGCGCATTTTGCACGAAGTGGAAGACATTGATGCAGATATTCATTCATTGGGAGACACAGCAACAGGAGATTGCCGAGTTGGCACCATTGGCACAACAGCACGCTGGCTGATGCCACCACTTCTTTCGTCATTGTCGCGACACCATCCAGGTGTTCGGACCACCATTGTTGAAGGCGCTACCTCTTCATTGTTGCTTCGACTCGCAAATGGTGAAATTGACGCGGCAATTGTTCACCTTCCCATTGCAGATACCACCCTCGATGTTCGTGAATTATTTGCAGAGGAACTATTCCTTGTTGCACCAACGCAGCATGTCTTGGCCACGCACACATCCATCACATTGGAAGAACTCGCAGAGCATCCCATCATGCTTGCTCCGCGAGGAACTGCACAGCGCCGCATTGTTGATCGAGCTGCAGCAAACCACGGAGTTGTATTGCAGTCGCTCGCCGAAATCGATGGCGTTCGCCTCATGGCGTCACTCGTTTTCGAAGGTTTCGGTGCCGCAATCGTTCCAGCAAGTGCCGTACCCGGGTGGCTAAAGGGCAACTTTGTACGTATCCCTATTGAAGAGATGCCACGCAGAGTCGTGGGCTGGGTGCAACGCCCGCGACCACGACCCAACAGGGCCACATTGGCGGTACGCGAGCGTGCCATAGAGACTGTGCAACGCCATGCCCCACGACAACCCGGAATCACCCTAGAAATAGGCGTGAAACCTGCCAAAGGACCTCGTCCATCGCTCAGTGTCTAGTCTGTACAGAGTGAGCGCTACCCACATCAATACTTTTGACGTTGTGGTTGAACTACAGCACAGTGTTCCTGGCGCCGCTTCTGCCGCAGTCGTGCGCTTTTCAAATGGTCGAGAAGCAGTCTGGCTCACCGTTGATGGTGAAGTTCATAAAGGCGCGCTCTCTGCTGCTGCTTCACACATCATCGCAACTGCTGCTCAGACTGCACGTTCGAAGGGACTCCCCCTCGTTACGCAAATGGAATCATCTGGTGCAGACATTCTTGAAGGCATCGCTGCACTGCATGGTTGGGGCACGGCAGCAAAAGCATTGGCGGATTGTTCAGGCGTTGTTCCCACCATCAGTATTGTGACTGGTCCGGCAGTGTCTGGCCCTGCACTACTCATCGGACTTTCTGATTTTGTTGTGATGACAGATGACTCGTATGCATTTGTTAGTGGACCAACAATGGTTGCTGAGTTCACCGGCATTGAAGTTTCAACCGATGAACTGGGTGGCGCAGGAACACATGCTCGTCATAGTGGCGCAAGCTCTGTGGTGGTGCCCGATATTGCTGGAGCAATTGCGTGGGTCGAAGAACTCCTTGAATTTTTGCCCTCCAATGTTGACCAACTGGCACCAATCACAGAGACCGATGACGCTGACGATCGGCTCACACCTGAAGCTGGTGCTCTCATTCCAGAAACCTCCACTGGTAGCTACGACGTCCGTGACGTGATCGCATCCATTGTTGACGACGGTCATTACATGGAGATTCGTGCACGATGGGCCGGCAACGTGATCACTGCTTTTGCAAACATGGCGGGCTACTCCATCGGCATTGTGGCCAACCAACCCATTTCACTTGCTGGCACACTCGACATTCCCGCATCACAAAAAGCTGCGCGTTTCGTTTCATTCTGTGATGCATTCAATATTCCAGTTCTCACCTTGGTCGACACTCCTGGTTTTTATCCAGGAAAAGACTTGGAGTGGCGCGGCATGATTCGTCACGGCGCGCAACTGGTTTTTGCGTATGCACGAGCAACGGTTCCACGTATCTGTGTCATCTTGCGCAAGTCATATGGCGGTGCATACATCGTGATGGACTCAAAAGAGATGGGCAACGACCTATGCCTTGCATGGCCGTGGGCTGAACTGGCCGTTATGGGCGCGGGGCAAGCCGCTGCCATTCTCCAGAGGCGCGCGACCGACAATGAACGGGCCGCCTTTGAGGCAGATTATTCAGAGCGACTTTTGAATCCGTACATAGCCGCAGAACGTGGCTACGTGGACGCCGTGATTGATCCAGCCGATACTCGGCGCGAGATTTGTGCTGCTCTGCACATGTTGCGAGATAAACGTGAAAAACTCGTGTCTCGTAAACATGACAACACGCCTCTTTAAGCAATTATCAAGCCACGTAAGTGGAATGCAGCACTCCGGTTCGCCTAATCTGTCTCATGGGGGAGAAAGCCCCCGCACACAATTCGTCACTGTCGAGGGGATCCCAAATGACTGACACAATCACTATCACTGATGACCGGACGGGAAAGTCCGTCACAGTGCCCATCACGGGCGGGGTCTTCAACTCATCCGCACTGCGGGAACTTGATCCGAACCTCTTCATGTACGACCCTGCGTATCTCTCCACGGCAGCTTGTGCATCTTCCATCACCTACCTTGACGGAGAAGCAGGCATCTTGCGTTACCGCGGCTACCCCATCGAACAACTCGCTGACAAATCTTCGTTCCTCGAAGTTGCATACTTGCTTCTCAAAGGTGAACTCCCCAATGCGGCCGAATTAGAACAGTGGCAGTTCAACGTGACTCGCCACACCATGATTCACGAAAACATGCGTAAGCGATTCGTTGATGGCTTCCATTACGACGCACACCCAATGGGCATGTTCATTTCCGCCACTGCAGCACTCGGCACTTTCTACGTCGACGCAAAAGACATTTTTGATTCAGAATCATTCGACAAGCAAGTGCTTCGTCTTGTTGCAAAAGTGCCGACCATTGCAGCCATGTGTTACCGATTCAGCCAAGGACTCCCCTTTGTGTCTCCAAACAATGCCTTGTCATACGGTGAAAACTTCCTAAACATGATGTTTCGCATTGGCGATGACTACACCGTTAACCCAGTCTTGGCTCGTGCGATGGACGTCTTGTTCATCTTGCACGCAGACCACGAGCAGAACTGTGGCACCACAGCAATGCGCGTAGTCAGTTCAGCCAACTCAGATCCGTACACAGCCACCGCAGCAGCAGCCGCAGCCCTGTACGGTCCACTGCATGGTGGAGCCAACGAAGCAGTAATTCGCATGCTCGCTGAAATCGGCGACGTGAAGAACGTTCCTGCATTTATTGAAAGCGTGAAGTCAGGCGAAGGCCGACTCATGGGATTCGGTCACCGCGTCTATAAGAACTTTGATCCACGTGCCACCATCATCAAGCAGACTGCGTACGACGTCTTTGAAGTGACTGGTATGAACCCGCTTCTCGAAGTCGCTATTGCACTTGAGAAGGCTGCGCTCAGCGATGACTACTTCATCAAGCGCAAGCTGTACCCGAACGTGGACTTCTACTCTGGTCTCATCTATCAAGCACTCGGTTTCCCGGTCGACATGTTCACCGTGTTGTTCGCCATTCCGCGCACAGTGGGCTGGTTGTCACACATGCAAGAACTTCTTGCAGATAAAGATCAAAAGATCAGTCGCCCACGTCAGTGGTACACCGGCTCTGACGAGCGCAACTACACAGCAATCGCTGCGCGATAATCAACGTGGCGTCTACGCCACTGAGATAACTATTTTGCCAACGTTGCCGTTGGAAGCCATGTATTCCTGCGCTGCAGCAATGTCTGCAAAGTTGTAACGCGAGTCAATGACTGGTCGTAACTGACCAGTAGAGAACAATGGCAACATCTCTGCAGCGAATCGCTGAGAAATTGCAACTTTTTCTTCAAGTGGACGAGCGCGTAACACGGTGCCCGTAATGGTGGCTCGTTTTGCCAACAAAGCTCCCACATTGAATGGCACTGGCTTACCCGCCATCACTCCCACTTGAATAATGCGACCCTTGACTGCGAGTGAAGCAACATTGCGTTCCACATAGTCACCGCCAATGACATCAAGGATGACATCAACGCCATTCCCACCGGTTGCTTTCTGCGCTTCCTCTACGAAGTCCTGCGAACCGTAATCAACAACAACATCTGCACCAAGATCGAGACATGATTGCACTTTGCCAGACGAACACGTGACAACGATGCGCGCACCAATTGCTTTAACAATCTGTATTGCGGCTGTGCCAACGCCAGATGCACCAGCATGCACCATTGCCCACCGGCCAGACGTGAGTCCACCCTGTACGACAAGAGCATCCCAAGCAGTAATGAATACTTCGGGAATTGCAGCCGCATCGTGTAGCGACATGCCTGCTGGAACAGCCATTGCTTGTCTCTCGTGAGTGACCAGCTGTTCTGCATACGCACCACCACTAGTGATACCCATAACGTGGTCGCCCACTTTCCAAGCGGTGACACGCTCGCCCACTGCCGCCACTGTTCCGGCAAACTCAAGACCTGGAATTTCAGGACCAGAAGGAAATGGGTTCGGATAAAAGCCCAAACGTTGAAGCAAGTCAGCACGGTTCAGCGCCGTAGCTGCAATATTTACAAGAATTTCTTCGGAACCAAATACGGGCGTAGGGACATCTTCGAATTGCAGAACTTCTGGTCCGCCGTGGTCGCGAAGAACCACTGCTTTCATGTTCAGGCCATCTTTGCTTGTAGACGACGATCGATTGCAGCTAGGAAATCTTCAGTCGTAAGCCATGGTTGATCTTTAGAGATGAGAAGCGAAAGGTCTTTTGTCATCTCGCCAGCCTCGATGCACTCAACACACACTTGTTCGAGCTTCTCAGCAAATTCACTGAGCTTTGCATTGTTATCGAGCTTGCCTCGGTGCTTAAGTCCGCCTGTCCATGCATAAATAGATGCAACAGGGTTCGTTGAAGTCTTGTTGCCCTTTTGATGCTCGCGGTAATGACGTGTGACTGTGCCGTGTGCTGCTTCTGCTTCAACCGTGCGACCGTCTGGTGTCATCAAAACCGATGTCATCAGACCAAGTGAGCCAAAACCTTGAGCAACAGTGTCGGACTGGACGTCGCCGTCAAAGTTATAAAATGACCTCACGAAACCGCCCTCACACTTC
>SXGQ01050282.1_pt1 | contig 52351 bp, 105 predicted proteins | sample 3178371 | NCBI WGS metagenome assembly SXGQ01 (sample SAMN11356859, study PRJNA531348) | freshwater metagenome | isolation source: freshwater sample F1-20 | place: China: Fuxian Lake, Yuxi | collected 2017-12-25 | reverse complement strand
GATGGTGACCATTCGGTATTTTCTTTTGAATTAATTTTTGATGAATCACTTGTTTCTTTGGACTCACTATCAACTGTAGTGTAGCTTAAAACCCTTGAGTTATCATAGTCATAAATTACCGCAACGCTTCCATCTTGCGATCCATTAAAAAGAAGACCTCTTACAGTTGGATATAGATCATTCCACATACTAACTGCTAATTGCGCAGTATTTTCTGGCTCATATTCTGGAATTGAGTCTTCAAATTTTTCTTTAAAATTATTTAATCCTAGTAAATTTGCTTCAGAAATAAGCAAATCTTTATAGGAAGGAAGAATAAAATATTTTTTTGAAGGGTCATATTTTCTAAGAATAATCTCTTCTTTTGTTTTTTTAATTCCTTCATTATATTCATTTGTTTTAGAACCAGGAACAGCCCTTCCATCTTCAAAAAAAACTTTTCTAGAGGAACTTAAATCTTTTGGGCTACCTATTAGATTTCCATTTTCATCGTCAATTCCCACATATTCTTCAAATTTTTCTTTTGATATTTCTATCATTTGAATATTTTTTACTAGAGAGGGATAGAGAACTTTTATTGTTTCTAAATTAAATGAAAAAAATCCAGTAGTATCAATTGCAAGTTTATAAATATACTTGCCATAATCACCATAAAATGTCTTATATTTTTCTTTATCATAAACTGCATATATTCCAGGGCCGTAAACATTGCTGGTTGCGAGACCTGTAACAAACTGTTTTGAGCTAAGTAATTTTTGAAATTCTTCTGGCTCTGTTTTTGTTCCAGTATATACTGTTGCTAATCTTCCGTATATTTCAGCAAATTTTGATATTGATTTATTCATAATATTTTCTATAACTATTAGTATTTTTTAACTACTAATTTTATTTTAAATTATATGACCACAATAAATAAAGATCAAAAAAAAGTAATTGACTCTGTCTTATCAATATTTGAAACAGGAAGGGTTCCTACTCCAGCATCGTATTCAACCTGTGCCATACTTGCAGACGGTGCAGGAATATCCTATGGAAAACACCAGGCAACAGACCGTGCTGGCTCATTAGACAAAATAGTTGACCTTTATATTCAGCAGGGCGGAAAGCATGGTGCGGAGCTAAAGCAGTTTCTTCCAAAGCTTGCAGCAAATGAGACAGCAAAAGTAGATCCAAGAAATCCACCATCATGGGCAAAATATCTTATGGGAGTTCTAAGAGAAGCTGGAAAAGACACTATAATGCAGGAAGCACAGGATGCAATCTTTGACTCTGGATATTGGATACCAGCAGTTGGCTTAGCATCAAATATAGGCCTAAAGACTGCATTGGGACACCTTGTAGTATATGATTCCTGTATTCACTCTGGACCAGGTGGAGTTGCAGTAATAAGAGCACGCTTTCCAGAGGCCTCACCAACAAACGGTGGCGATGAAAAGACCTGGGTAAAGGCCTATATTTCAGCCAGAAGAATTTGGTTGGCAGGAAATATGAATCCATTAGTGCAAAAAACAGTATACAGAATGGATGCACTAATGGAAATTGTTAAGTCTGATAACTGGGATCTTAAGACTCCATTAGTTGTCAAGGGCGTCAAGATCTCTTAATTTTATTCTAAGAATTTCTTCAAATAGATCATCTTCTAGGTAATAAGGATCGCTAGAAAAATTAGTTCCTACTGCTAAATTTGAAAATATTTGGCATAATCTCATATCGGGATTTTTTTCCCAATAAGATTCAAGCATGGAAATTAATCTAGGAATTCTGGAAGGATCTCTCATTTTTATCACCACTGTCTTTTTTTGGTCTTAATATAATTTCTAATGCACAAAAGGCTGCAATCAAAATTGCTACGGTAGCACTAAGAGCCTTTTCTTTAATTGATTTTTTAGCCATTTTGATTAGGGGCAGGATAACGATAAATAATTCTTCCTTTTGATAGATCGTATGGAGAAACCTCTACCTTGACCCTATCTCCAAGAACAATACGAATATTATTCATCTTCTGACGACCAGCAAGATAGCCAAGAACCTTGCCATTTGGAGTCTGAATTACAAAGCGTTCGCGCTGAACATCAACAACTTCACCATCAATTTCAATGAGATCTGATTTTGCCATTTTTCCTCTTACTAATATTATTTTATTATATACAGTTGCAGTTAAAAATAAGTTAATTAAAAACAAAATAAAATACGGACTTATTTTGAAACCAACACCATTCACAATAGGTGGTAAAAAATATTACCTTCATGATGTTATAAGCATAACGAATAGTTATTCTGATGTTAATTTTTTTGAATTTCAAATTTTAAAACCAGGAGAATATGAGCCAGATAAGATTTTAGTTTGGGTATCTGGCAAAACAAAGCACGAAAGAAAGTGGTCTTGGTTTATATATTTGAAAAGAGAAGGCCCAATAAAGGGAATATCATATCATTACTCTGACATAATATCTCCAGAAAAAGACATAGGGCTATTTTTGAGGTACGTCAGAAGAAAAACTCCAGATGCCATTCCACATATCCTTTTTAATTATCTGATTTAGCCGTTCAATCGGTGACGCTGCTGTGCTTCCCTATGATAAAGAGGGAGAAGCAGCAGAAATCCCTCACCGGCTCCTAAAATTATACTTCAAGGATATTCAGTTGGTGGATTAAACTTTCCATCCCTCATAGATTTTTGAATCCATGGAGTAATTGGAGCAAAAAATGCAAGTAAATCACTAATTGCTGCAAAATATTCTGCGCCATTCTTATGGTATGGAGCAAGAAATTCTCCTTCGCAGCAGCTTAAAACTCTCATCTTTTGAATTGGAATCATAAGATGCTCTCCGTCCATTTTGTATGCAAAATGGGAATGAGAGTAGGAAACAGGGTTTGGAAGGCTACCACAATGAGGACAACAATACTTTGATTTTATATTCTGCATTTTATTTCTGGCTCAAAATTTAGAAGAAGATCAAAATTCTTTCCGTAAACAAGATAAAATGATCTATCTTCATGTTGAATTAATAGCTGTTTATAGGTTAGGAGATTGGTTTTTTCTGGCGGGATAGACAAAAGAGTTGGCAGAGCCTCAGCAATCTTAAAGATATCCTGCCTTGCTTGGTTAATATCTCTTGCCGCATCAATTACGGATTCTATTAGTTCAGACTCTATAACAGACTCAATATCATGAACTACTGTAAGCCAACCCCTCCTAATATTATTACTCTTAATTGGAATTGTTGAGCTAACGGTAAAGCTTTTTCCTCCAAACTTATTCCAAATCTTTGTCGGGAGACTGCTTATTGTTGGCTCATGCTGAAAGAGGTTGTAGTCATATGGTTCAATTGAAAAGATTTCCTTTCTCTTTCTTGAATAATGATAGATTTTTTTATTTACAACTTCTTTTAGAGCAGTCTCAACAAGAGAGAGATATTCATCTTCTTTTTTGTCTAAATCAATAAGTATAGAATAAACCTTATCAAAAATATAGCTTTTGCTAAAGCCAATCGAAGAAAGCCCTGACTTCTTAACCCTTTCCTGCACAATTTCAAAGGTTGCAGGATCAGAAAGTGGTGATTCTATATCTGGAAGAAGAGATATTGGTATTGATTTTAGCTTTAGAAGTATATTAAAATAATTCTGCGGGATAAGTAAGGATTCTAGATTGCTCATTCTGAAACTTCTTGTCTAATCTCATCAAATATTGGCCAAGCATTGAGAAGATCATCACGGATTCTCTTTGCTACAATCTTACTCTTTCCACCAATATTCCACTCAATAATTTTTTCTACCGGAGTTCCATTCTTTCCAAGGTAATTTTTGCCATTCTTCCAATTGTATAGCGTTCCAACTTGACCATCATCCCATTCAATAATCCACTCGGCATCGACCTTATATCCATCGCTAGTTGTAGGCGGACCATATTTTGCTACGATAGCTTGATAGCTGACAGTCACATAGTCTTGAAGGCAGGTTCCTACAGCATCAGTTTTGTTGATCGACTTAATCTTTGGCATTTCAAGCTCCAATGTTAAAAAGAATGTGCTTTACAAAAAATTCTCGTAGCTCTGGTCTAGCCTCTGCAAGAAACTGATCTGGACCAGATTGCTTTTTGGCAAAGTCATCATTAGGAATACGGTGTGGATGAACCAAAGTTGTACCATATTGAGGGTCGAGAGAGACACCCTTTATAAAATAAAGAGCACCAATACCAGTCCTATCTCTCCAATCGGTATAGCTCCTATCGGAAAGAACAAGGTTAACAGATTCGGAGAGTTGCTTTTCTCCAGAAGAAACCCAAAAAGCCTCCATACCACAATCAAGAATCTGATGAATTTTTGGTCCATCATATTTCTTTAATAGAGTATGGGTAAAGCTTAAAGATTGACGCCAATGGCCGCTACGCTTTCCCCAACTATTTCCAAGCTCCATAAGAATTTCATTGTAGTTAGAAAGGACTAGGTGTGGCCTTGCCATTTAGACTCCAAAAAGCTCTTGCCTTAGTTGCAGCAGACGGTCAGAATCATAGTTAAATTTTTCTTCTGGAGTAATAAGACTCTCTCTATCTGGATCAGAATTTCTCAAAAATCGATCACGTTCTGAGATATTTTTTCTTACCTCCATAAGCTTTTTATTTAGTTCCTCGGCTTGACGGCATAGCTCATCTGAAGTATGAATAAGCTCTTGGTATTTAATATCAGAAACATAAAGAATGGGAACTCTATTCTTTTCGTATTGTGACTCTAGCTCAGTAACTCTTCTTTCAAAGTGAGCCTTTTTGTCTGCAAGATCAAGAGACTCATTATATTTTTTGAGAAGAGCTGGAAATTTCTCTAGATAAAGTCTAATCTCGTAAGAAAAGTTTTCTCCTCCGCCTCCACTTCCAACGTCAAAACCGGTAAGGACTCTAAGCAGATCACTGAAAAAAGGATTTTTTGATTTTATCAATTCAGAAAGATAATGTTGGCAACCCTTTGGAGTGTCGATTCCATCAAAATCTGATGGTCCGCCTCTAGTGAGGGTACCAGATGCATCAAATGAAATCATCAACTTATTGTAATAGTCTTTTCTTGGTAGTGAGACATTAATCTTAGTAAAAGTAAGGTCTAATCCAAGCATTTTTGCTACGGCAATAAGGTTAGATTGAACCTCTGACTTCTTGAAGGAAGTCATATTTTCAACCATATAGTTTGACACCTTAGAAGAAAGGGCATGAAATTTTGCTTCCTTCTGCTCCTTAAGCTCTTGGGTACGATGCTTTTTAAGACACTTTAGGATATCTTCTTGTGACTTAGAGATACCGCCACATTTGTGGCACTCAAAGACTTCGACCTTAGTTATTTCCATTGGATGCACCATGAGTAGACGTTAGAGATTCAGCGCAAGCAACCTGTGGACCGCCTCTAACTCTCCAGCATTGAATATCTGGTCTAGGAGGCTTAATCTCAACCCAACCATTCTTTTCGGCATAAGATTGAGGTTCTATATCTTTTGAGGTACAAGCCAACATCATAATGAAAATAATAATCACTTTTGATTCTCCTTATCTTCAATGGCTCGGTTCAAATAATCTCGCAGAAGCTTTCCTTGCCTAATGTCAATTGCGGTGCAGTCCCAATGACCATAGCGGCACTCATAACCAAAAAGATACTTAACTGCAACCACTAGACGCTGCCAAAACGAGCGATGCTGGTGGAGCTGAACCTGTGTCCAACAGATTTCATCACCATCCATATCATCCATATGGCTAAACTGAAGAACATGGTCTGGAGAATGGCACTCACAAATAACGTGATGAGTCTCTTTCATTCTTCCTCCTCGTCAAAATCAAAGCGAGTCTTAGTTGGTGCCTCTTCTTCTGCTTCCTCTTCGGCAACAATACCGGAGATAAGATCGGAATGTTCATCCATTTCAACAAATAGGTTCATTGAAGAGGTATAAATCTGAGCCAACTTAATTGTCTTTTTTGTAAAGAAACGCTTTGCTGTTGTTGGATCGGCAGAAATAGAATTTGCAATATCGACCCAAGCAATCTTAATATCGCTTTCAAGCGATTCAATAAACTTAGCAGACATAAGGTTGGCGGTCTGCTCAATAAGACTTTGCGGATCTGTTGTATCTGAATCAGACATCTTTTACTCCAGAGTTAGCGAGATAATGGCGGATAGCATCTTCAAAAAAGATCTGAAACCGCTCAGAAAATAATGGAGAGGTATGCTCAGTCTTAAGTACATCTTCAAGTTCCTTTAAAGTCTCATCGCTGAGATCAAAGATAATTGTTGTGTGACCATCGCCACCCTCAATGATTTCCATATTTGAAAAATCTACCATTTAAGCCTCCCTATCATTAAAATAACCTTCTTCAAACCTTTCCCATTACCAGCAGCAAAGACTCTATTGCTTCCCGCTGGTTATCAAATGGCCCCCACGGTGGGCTATCAGAAACTTGAACATACCATCCTTCGCCACCAGAAGGCACGATATAATCTCCCTCCTCACTAAAGAACGGTGGAAAGGAGTCATAATACGAGATAAGATAGTCATTCTTCATGGTATGCTCCAACGGATATAGGGCGACCCTGCCCCACGGCTATAATCTAGGCACCGCATGGGCAGGGTCAATGGGTAGGGCTTTCTTTTTCAGAAGAAATCAGAGGGAGAACAAAGACTTCGAAGAAAGATCCTGCATAAGCTCCCTTCTTTTTCTAAGATCTGATTCCATCTTTTCAAGATCGGAAATCTGAACTGAAAGATCTAGAGGAAATTCAAATGCCCTTATTATAGAATAAACATCATCCATATTTGATTTTGATGATGCAATTCTTATTCTCCCATAGGAGAAATTAATATAGCTATTTTTATAAACAATGTGATCTATATCCCATCTTTCAGTAAAAGAAACAAAATCCCTATAATTTCTTATATCAGGAGAGGTGTTTCTTCTAATCATTTTTTTTGAAAGAAGACTGCGTTGTTTATGCTTTGCTATCTTTCCACTAGAAGCGTATGCTGCCTTTGCTAAAATTGGAGTTGCAAAGTCTTTATCATTATCAATAAGCTCAAGAGTAATTTCTTTTACCGTAGGATCTTCTCTGGAGTAGTTGTCACTTGTAACAATTCTCCATTTGTGTTGACTAACTGCAGTTTTTAGCTTTGATAATAATATTTTTTCAACCCTAAGATTAATCTTGCTGTTTAAGTGGCGCATTTGCTTTTCAAGAGAAGACCTTTGTTTTATAAGCTCTTCTACTTTTGGATCTCTTGATATTATATCCCTCATTATTTTTCCTAAACAATAATATCGGCAATGCCCATCTTTACTGCTTCTTCTGCTGATAGATAAACATTTACCTTACGGTTAATCATTCTCTTTAGTTGGGCCACGGAAAGATTTGATTCGTCAGAAAGTGCTCTCAAATAAGCCTCCTGCATATATCTCATTTCTTCCATTTCGTTCTCTAGATTGTGGAATGAGCCGGATGTTCCACCTATTACGGAGTGAATCATTACTCGACAATTCTTTCCAATCTTGCGCTGACCTTTTGTTCCTGCCGCAAGAAGAAGAACTCCAGCAGACATTACCTTTCCAATTCCAAAGGTAACAATTGGGCACTTCTCCTTCACAACACGCATAATATCATAAAGAGCAAACATATCATCTGCTGAGCCGCCTGGAGTTGAAAGAAGAAACTCGATTGGAAGAACCTCTACTTCAGCCTCTTTCTTTTCCTCTTCTCCATCTTTGCCTTCAGCTACTTCTGTATCAGGCTCTACCTCTGCGGTTTCAGCCATATCTAGCATCATGCCGATAATCTGAGCAACCTTGTTCTCTTCAACCTCACCAAATAGACCAATAATTCTTGAATCCTCATCTTTTGGAATAAGAATCATTTTTGGGTCAGATGATCCTTCGCTCTCAACTCCTTCTTCGTCACCGTGATCGTGACCATCGTTTAGTTTTTTAGATTTAAATAACATTTTTTCTCCTAGTATGAATCATCAAGTTCTATATCCCAATTAAACTCAATTCTTGCTTGCGGTATATTGTTATGCAGCGTTACAAATTTTAATATTGTTTTTTTTCCATTAATGTTTGTTGAAAACTGCCCATTATTACAAACTTCTATATTTAGCTCTGGAAAATTTGAAGAGTATCTTAAAAATGCGTGATGACAGTCTCTTGCAACGCTAAAGTTAGTGACCCAAATTATTGTATTTTTTCCTTCAAAAAGATTTTGAATTCCAGACATCATAAAGTTGGTTGTTTTTCCCTGCCTTCTTCCATATCCAATTATATTTTTTACAACATGATGGTCTGAAAATAATGCATCTGTTATTATTTCTTTTTTAAACTCATCAGGATCTCTTAGACCACATCGTCTATAAATCTCGCTCAATTCCATGGTAATATTATACCAATTGAATATGAACGACAGAATTGAAATTTTAAAGAGGGCTCTTATAAAAATGGGAAAGGATACCGAGTCAAATAGACTTGAGACCACAGAAGATAAGGTTCATCCAGGTCCGGTTATTGCAATTGGTGGAGGAGAAGATAAAACCTATGATAGCAAGATTCTAAAAAGAATTTTTGGACTTGCTGGAGGCAAGAACATCGCTATTACAGTAATTCCTTGGGCATCAAAAAATAAAGATGCTGGAGAGGCTTACAAAAAAGTATTTGAACACTTTGGAGCAAGCTCTATTTTTTTGCTTAGAGAAAAAAATAGAAAAGAAGCACTTGATGCTTTTGAAAAATCATCACTAATATTTTTTACTGGTGGAGATCAAAAAAGACTTCTTGATATACTTGAAAAATTAAATTTAATTGATGAAATAAAAAGAAGAAATAAAAATGGGGTTGTTATAGCCGGAACCTCTGCCGGTGCATCAATTCTTGGAGAGCATATGCTGTATTATTCTGAAAAAGAAGAAAGAATTCTTTATTGTAAAGGTATTAATTTGGTTTCAAACTCAATAATTGATCAGCATTTTTCTCAAAGGGGCAGGATAAAAAGACTTCAGGATGCAGTAAAAAGATTTGATAGCGTTATTGGCTATGGTATTGATGAAGATACTGCCATTGGGTTTCAGGGTGGAAAGGAAATATTCGAGATTGGAAGTGGCAGAATAAAAATTCTACCAGAGTAGTCAATCTTTATCTGGCGTCCAAAGGTGATAGCCAGAACAAAGCGGACAATGATAAAGCTTTTTTATCTCATCATAATCACGCTTTGCTCTGGCTACTGCACGTTCTGCTTTCTCTCTGGTCCCATAGCGTTTCTTTGTAAGGCAGCTTCTATCAATCCATTTTCCGCCAGCCGCCTTCTTTCCTTTCACTTCAGCTTATCCAAATGAAAAGTCAACTCTTCTACTGCAACAGGCTGAAAAACTCTTATTTTCATCTTTAAGAGGGCCTCAATCCATTCGTCTTTTGATATTCTCTTTCCGTAAAGATCAAATACCATTCCAGCCCTATACTGACTCGGTGCAGTTTCCATAACCCCAATTGCTTTGCGAATAGCAGCGATGGCAGCAGATTTGCTTTGATAAATTTTGCCAACCCTAGAATTTATAATTGTGGACTGAAATCCAATTCTAATTCTGATTGGTTTATCAAACTGATCCAAGATTTGATAAAGCTCTTGAACCTTTTCTTTCTTTGCCTTAGCCATTAGAAGCCTGTGCCATTTCTTGTTGACTTTATATCCTTTCCAAGATTTGATAGGAATTCGGAAAGAGACAACTCAATATCTTCATCGGAAATAATCTGAGAAGAGCGAGCAAAAGCCTTGTTTGCAGCAGCAAGATAGATTCCCTTAACGAATGCAAGAGAGTGTCCCTTTGCTGCATCTGCCACTCGATCAACCATAGAGTCTGAGATTGAATCCTCTTCTGATAGCTTACGCATAAAGGATCTAATTCCATCACGACTTGGTGCTTCAAATGGAATTCTTAAATCAAATCTACCGGGGCGGAATAGAACCTGAGAATCAATCTTCTCTGGATTATTTGCAGTAGCAATAAGAATTGAATTCTTACGCTGAGCAACACCATCAAGTGCATTTAGAATGGCAGAGAATGAAACAGGAGTCTTAAAGCCTTCTTCTTTTGAGAAGAAACGATCAATATCTTCCAACAGAAGAACTCTAATTCTTGGGTTTGAATCCTCTTCATCATCAATGTCTAGTGAGCGAGAAGTTCTTAATGCTCTTGGATGCTCGTCATACATATCATCTTCATGGTCTGCGCCACCTACCCAAGATAGAAATGCTGAGTCTGGATCCTCATAACGCCCTGTGAAAGAGAATTGGCTTGGTGATGAGTGGAAAAACTTTGATATTGCTCTGATTGCAGATGTTTTTCCATTTCCGGGTGGGCCATAAAGAAGATAGGAGCGAGAATAAGGAAGATCTCTCTTATCAAACCACTCTTTTGATTTTGAAAAGAAAAGAATATCTTTCTTTAGACTTTCTGTTTTTGAATCCCAAAAAACTTTGTCAAGAGATTTTTCGTTGTATAGGGATGGAGAAAGCTGAATCTTAGAGATTAGATTCTTAATTTTTGGCCAATCTCTCTTGCGGGCAACAAACCCAAAGTCTGTATTAAAAAATACGACATCTTCTCCTGGGATTCTGAAGATTGATCCTACTCTTTCTTTCCAGCGGTTTCCAGAAACAGAAAATGTTCTGATCATAAAAAGATCTTCTGCTTCTTCTAGCTTTGAAAGAAGTGGTGATAGCTCTTCAGATAGTGAAAATACTATAGCCTCGTCCCAATTTATACCAAGGATTCTTCTGATCTCATCCCTATCTGCAAAAAGAAACTTTGTAATAGATACTGGTGGTCTATAAACAAAGCTATCAACAGAGCCATGCCCACTTATTGATGGGCTAATCAAAGACTTTTCTTCATCAGCCTGCTGATCAATAATCTTTTTGATAGAAACAAATGCATCATTGTTTGAAAATTTACTCATGGTACCTCCAATCAGTGTTCTGTATACCAGTCCCAGAAGTGCTCTGTAAGAATTCTTTCCCACTCTTTTTCTGAGAGTCCAAGCTCTTTTGCCAGTCTATAGGCTTCTTCTTCCAGGCTTTTATCGAGAAGTCTATATATTTTATCATAAGCATCATTCATGAATCATTTTCTTCCTTTGTAATAAAAAGCAAAAAGGTTGCAGTATAAATGATCCATCCTAAATATTTTAGCCAATCCATTAGCTCTAGACTTGTCATAGGTGGGCCACGTTAAATAGTACCCACTCCAAAACATCTGGAGAATTTTCTTTTACAAAGTCAACAAAATATTCTTTTGTTGAAGATAACCGCGAACAATGACTAAATCTTACAGAATAAAAAGTTTCTTGACCAGAACCATTGTCTGTTACCACCCAAACTGCCGATGAAAATATTCCATCAAAATAGTAGTATTCTATCTTGTTTACAATCCACCCGCTGTCCTCTCCCTCTCTATATCTCGTTACATAGATACCGCGAGGAAAAATCTCTCCAGAATATAATTGATCGTAAGTTATTTCCTGTATCTTTTGCATCAGTCAAGCCTAATCTTAAGTCCCATGTCTTGCATCTTTAGTATTGCTTCGGCATTACCCGTTGCATCATCGAGAGCATTATGAGAGTGACGGGTTTCTCTAAGGTGCTTCCACTTTGAAAATGTATCAAGCTTTGCGCCGCAGTAAAGGTCACCAATTCTGCGACTAGAAAATCCAAAAGGATTTCTTCCTAGAAAAGCATGAAAGTAATAGTTAATAAAGGCAAAATCAAAGCCTGGATTGTCAGCAATAAAGATTGGACGACCCTTTGAATTTGTATTGACCCATTCTTCAAAACGAGCCATAACAGGAATTGGATCTTCAAAGCGGATTGTCTGTTCCCTAGTAAAACCAGAAACAGCAAGAGCGTCAGGAATCCATCGATCAGAGATAGGCTTTAGTTCGGCATAGAAGGTTCTATTAAGATCCGGCTCTACAACTACCGCTCCAAAGGAAATCATAGAATAAAGACCGGGAGCAGGGCCGTCTGCTTCAATATCAACAGAAAAGTAGCTCATTAAAACTCCGTATCATCATCAAGCATTGAATAGATAGGCTCTTGCTGCATAGATCTTGTCTTAAATGCGCTAGAAAAATAATGCCTATTTAGAGAGTCTACTCGCTCAATGGCTGACCTACAGGCCTCTGTCCAACCAGACTCATTAATTATATCTGTAGAATCTGGAACAACATGAGAAATTAGCTTTCTTACAAAATAAAGATCTTCCTCAGTAAACGGAGGAAATCCATCAATCTTAACAGCGTTCTTATTGCCCACTTTTAGCCTCCATCCTTCCAATACAATATAACCACCAGCTTAAAAAAGTCAAGCCGGAAGTTACACTATATTAGTTTTGGCATCAGATTCTCGAGTTAAATCTAAGATCGCTGATGTATTTCATACAAAGCTCTACAGACTCTCCAAATCCTGACTCAGAATAAACTCCAAATGTTTCGTATCGAAATGGATAAGAGTTTTTTGGAGTACGCCAGATAAACCCAAGAACATCATCTTCTTCTGAGGTTATGATCCAGCCAACATTTCCATAAATCTTTGCTTCAATTTTTTTCATTTTTCACCTTAGTAAAGATAATTGTTTCGTCTGATTCTTTGCCACTCATAAAAGGAGGTGGATTTAACCATTCTTCTGCAATACTTTTTTCAGAATTATCATCTGACTCTGGCCAACCTCCAGATTCCCAATCCTTTACCATAGACCTCCAAGCCTTAATTGGAATTTGAATCATAACGGATTTGTTATTTGCTTCAAATTCATGACCTGAAATTTGAACATAAACATTTGAAACATCAAATATTTCTTGATAAAGATGATGATCTTTTCCATATGAGATTGAAACTTTTGTGCTCATTTCTTCTCCGAATTATATTCTTCAATTTCACCATCAATAACAATAGTTAAATCTCCATTTTTGTCAAATTCAAAAATAGACTTATTGTTTACAAAAAGACGATAATATCCATCTTCATAAGAGGCTCTTTCTGCAAGCCAATTACCGATAGCATCTTTTACCTCTTTTTCTGTTAGGTGAATGGTCTTAGAAGATGTTACTTTCATGGCAGCTCCAAAACAATTGGTGGGTTTACAGGCTGATAGCGTCTATTGCAGGACGAGGCATTGACATAGTTTGTACCTTCTATTTTTTGCTGGCCATAACCCTCATGAATATGGCCAAAAACATGATATTTTGGCTTAATTCTATACATAATTTCATTAGCGAGAATTGGGCATCCAACGGCATCACCTTCGTCGGTTATATCTAGGACGCCATGAGGAGGGCCGTGAGTAATTAAAAAATCTATTCCATCTGGAATCTTACTCCAAGTATCGTAAAGATCCTCTTCGTCGGCATTAAAAGCCCAATCAAAAAATCTTGGGGTGATTGGAGAGCCGTAAAACTTCAATCCCATGATTTCGGCAGAAGAGTTTTCAAGATAAACAATATCTTGATACTGAGAAACTAGATTTTTAGCGATAAAGGAATCTGACTCATAGATCCAATCATGATTTCCGCTAATTAAAACCTTATGCTTTGCAGGCTGCTGAGATAACCAATAGAGAAAAGAAGAAACTTCTTTTAAGGTTCCGCGACCTGTTGCATCACCAGCATGAATAAGAATATCGCACTCTGGAATTTTTATTTTAGAGTGCAAATTATGTGTGTCGGATATACAGACTATTTTTGGCATGTGGCCTCCAAGGAATTATACTCTATCCGACGAATTCCAAAGATCCTGATTAAAAAGAAGCCACTCGGTTGCCGGATGATTTATATTTATTGTACGACTACAAAATTCATCAAGATTGGTGTAGAGAAGCTGACCTCTTTCATATGGAATATTTGAAGCAAGATAGGTTGCATTTAAGGCAACCATCCTTAAATTCTTATCTGAAAAAATAAAAATTCCAAAATATGGAATAGAATCATTTAACCAAAAATAAAGCTTATTAGACTCTAAAGAATCGTCATACTGACAAAACTCAGCATAATAAAGCCCTGTTAGATTATGATTTTTTGCATAATAAATTGCTTCAAGTGAATCGCGAAACAATCCAAGATAAGCTGGCTCCATCTTATCCCATCATAGGAAAGAATGTTACCTCACGAAGAGACTTCTTATTGGCGAGAATACAAATCAAACGCTCTACTCCAAGTCCAAGGCCGCTACATGGAGGACAACCGTACTCCAGAGCCTCTAGGAAGCCTTCGTCAAGCATCATAGCCTCCTCGTCCCCTCCAGCCTTCTGTGTTGCTTGCTCCTCCAGCAGAGTGCGTTGGAGAACGGGATCGACAAGCTCAGTATAGCACTTGACGATTTCCCAGCCTCCAACAATAAGCTGCCATTGTTCTACAGTATTAGGATCGTCTGCCTTTCTTGCCGCCATAGGAGACATATGAGCCGGATAATCCTCGACATAGATTGGCTGAATTAGAGTGGGACGAATCTGCTTCTTAAAGATTTCATCTGCATCAGAAGCAGACATTGAATCTGGAGAGGGCAGTCCAGAGCGAGAGAAAAGCTCTCGATACTTTACGGTTGGAGTTTCATTAAAGTTGAGGCTAACACCATCCCAATCTACGCTTCTTGCGTCAAATCCAAGTCGCCAAAGAAGTCCAGCAATAAAGTGCCCAAAATATTCCTTATTATCCTGATAGTCGGCATAAGCCCGATACCATTCCATTGAATTAAATTCCTGCAAATGAGAGCGATCCAGACCCTCATTTCGGAAAGACTTATTCAGTTCAAAAATCTTATCAAATCCGCCAACCATCATCATCTTAAGATGAGTCTCTGGTGCTATACGGAGATAAAGATCCTTATCAAGAGCGTTGTGGTGAGTAACAAATGGTCGAGCAATTGCTCCAGATGCTTGGGCAGTAAGCATCGGAGTATCAACCTCCAAATAATCATCTTCTGTAAGAATCTGTCGAATGGTCGAGATTACCTTGGAGCGAAGTCGAAAAACAGCCGCAGCCTCAAGATCAATTGAGGTTTCAAGATAACGCTTACGAAGCCTTACATCATCATCTGCCACACCATAAAAGGTACTTGGGATTCCTCGCATTGGCCGGTTCAGAACCTTTGCGTTAAAAACAAGAATGGAACGCTCTCCAGTCGAAGTGTCCCAAATCTTACCTTGGATTTGAATATGGCAACCAATAATAATCTGAGACACAACAGACTTGTAGGCTTCTGCTCCTCCCATATCATCACGACGGAAACAGAGCTGAATCTTGCCAGTTGAGTCCTGGATGTGTGCAAAGCTTACATTTCCCATACGACGAAAGGACACAACCCTACCTGCGGTAGATCCTTCTGTATTGAGGGGGCAGCTAGAAACATAAAGAATGGTCTGATTCTTAAGCATTTTCTTCCTCCGTGTCGCAATCTTCCCACTTTTCTTCTTCGTAATTCCAATGACGATTATCGTAAATATCTACCGCAAGAAAATAAGACATGATTTCAAATGTAATACTGAGTCCAGCATGATGAGTTTTTCGAGTCCATTTCACGGAAATGTCAAAATAACTCCATCCTTCCTTAAATTTATCAAGCTGGACTTCAAGATACTTATTTTTAAGTAGCGGGAAATACTTGCGATGAAATAGTGGAACACAAAAGTTCATTGTAAATCCTCCCGCTACGCCTACAATATAAGCACAGAGTACGGCTGGTCAACCAGCCCTCTAAAATATTTTACCGCTAATCAAAGAAAAGTGTAAAGATTACTTCTTCTTCCATTTCTGGAGAAAGCCCCATGATAGAAGGCTCTACCTCAATCACCTTTTGTGGAAGAACAACATCTACCTCGATGATTTCTGCTCTAATTGAATCAACATAAACTTCAAGTGGGTCAAGAAAATCATTCTTCATCGGATACCTCTTCGGGCTTTGGGTTCGCTGTTTCAAACTCTGACTTTGCTACAAAAAGCTTTGCAAACTTGCCTTGATTCAGACTAAATTCAATGTTGTCTATTTTAATGAGTTGATTGGATGGAACTCCATTTTCAGCATACTGCACAGTCAGATAGGACTGATAATTATATTTGTCCCTAAATCCCTTATAATAAACTCTAACTGTCTTTGGACAATTCTTTATTTCTGTTACAAGGCTTAGAGATAGGATTGGGGTTCTATAATCTACTCTGGCAATTACAATCGTATCTCCGACAACTACTTCTTCGCCCTTTAGATCGACTAGCTTAAACTTTGCATCCTGCATTTAGGACTCCTTCACGGAAATTATCATAACATCATGCTTGCAGCCTTTTGTCTGACAAGCACCATAAGCCAAAAACTTGGCATTACCAGACCACTGATTAACAACCTCTATAATCTCGGATGGAAGCTTTCCTTTTGAAAGGGCCTTCTCTTGCTCTGGCGTAAAGTAAAATGAGCCTGACTTATTTAGCGAAACTGACTTTCCCTCTCCCCACTTTGGAAGCGGAATGGAAAGATCAATTACAACAGAGGAAACTTCGCCGCAACCCGATGTTGTGATTGGATTACCATTCTTATCAGAACCCTGACAAACAAACCTAAACATAAAGCTCCTTGTAGCAGGACTCCCCGCTACGGATAATATAAGCACCGTGAGCGGGGAGTCAATAGCCTGTGTTTAAAAAATCAATCGCCAGTGTGATGGAAGCTTTCCGTTGAACAAGTAACCTGCGGATAACTAGGCCAGCTTGGCTTTCCTGTTGTGCTATCGTCACAAATAACAGGTGTTGTGAATGGTGGCAAGTTTGGAAAGAGAGGAACCTGCATTGGCAGACTTGGAGTAACCTTTGTCAAGACAGTATTAAGATGATTTTTAATCTCCTCAACCTGTTGCTCATTTAAGCCTTTTGGTCCATCCAAATGCTGAGAAAGCTCAAGATATCCCTGAAGCCAAAAAACAAAATTTTCGCTAGTCATTATCAGCCTCCAACCTTTTCTAGCTCAGAGTTTAGCCAAGTGTCTAGAGCACCCTTTGCTACGTTTCCTGTTTTTCGAGAAACCTCTGCTCCATTGTGAAATAGAACCATTGTTGGAACGCCTTGCACCATTAGGGATTGAGCAGATGTTGGACTATCATCAATATCAACATCGTAAACTGAAAGTGAAGATCCTCTTTCTTCTGCTACTTTTTCTAGAGTTGGAGCAAGTGCTTTGCATGGTGGACACCAGGTAGCTCCCAATTTTACTAAAACAGTTTTGCTTGAAGCAATTGAGTTGCTTAGCGTTTTATCAGTTGCGGTTTTTACAAACATACTTTCTCCTTTTAAAAAATCCACTCTTCAAAATAGCCAATGACTGGCTTTGACTTATCAAATATTTTTGTTATATCCAGCAGTGCTTTTTCTTCTCTAGAGTCAATAGAGAGGCCTTCTTCGTTAATAACCTGCTTTCTAAGTCCTTTTTCATCAGACATATATAGCTCATAGTTATTAAAAGTCTTTACAGCCAAGATTGCTTTTTCTGCATCTTCTTCTGATACTTCTATAACTAAAAATCTTCTTTTTTCAGGAAAAGGATCTAAAACATCTACAAGGTAATGCTTTTCGTTCCATTTTATTATACCAGAAATGGGGCCATCCCAACTTCCAAGAACACAGATCGGAGTTATTTCTTCGTTATCAATCTTTGGCAGCATTGAATAAGGATAAATCCAATCTTCATCTTGAGTTTTTTCTCCAAGATCAGAAAACTCTTTTGCCGTTAAGAAGTGAGCCATATTATTATTTCTTTGATTTCTCGGCACATGGAGAGCATAGGTTTTTAATCCAGACATTTGTTTTTACTGTGGCTTTTTCTCCGCAGTTTTCGCAAGTTTTTGCCGACATGCTCTCAGCAAAAGAAACCATACCGCGAATGTAATCATCGCCACCATCATAATAAAAACGCAAGCTGCCAAATTTTTCTTTAACTTGAACGGCAGTTATTTGAGGACAGAATTTATTGTTATTATTATGCATTGCCTTAACTGTCCAGTTAATATGCTCTTGTGCTCCATGACAAAGAGTGTTTATTAAATCATACCAACCATCACCACAATCAAAATAAAAGTGTTTCTGATTAAAAATATGTGGATACTTTGACTTAAGCTCTTCTTCTTTCTCTGGAGACATTACTCCACCTTGCCGTCAATCTTATTATCCTCTAGAATTTGCTTCTTTAGCTCATAAGAATGTCTATAGTCTGTTTTGCCATTCTGGTGATAGAAGGCAACATAAGAAGAGAAATAGCTTTTTTCTACAGCATGATTCTCAACAAAGAACCAGGTTCCTTCTGCTAGATTCTTCTGAATTTCATCAAAGAGAGAGATAGGATCTTCGTAAGAGTAATCCTCATCCTCTTCTTCATCTAGCTCTTCGCCATCTTCTTCGGAAGATTCTTCATTAAGTGCTGAGGCTCTGATTTCTGGACCAGAATCACAGAATCCATCGCCAACAAACTTGAAGGTTCTATCACCATATTCATAGAGCTTGATATAAGCATCGCTAGAAAGATAGCCAGACTGAAGATTTCCTTCCTCGGCTAGAAGATCAACGATCTTATTAATATACTCTACTGCTGCATCATCTTTTAGAATGAACTTTGAGGTTGTATAGCGATCAACTGTAACAGACATTATTATTTCTCCTGTGGTTTAAACTGAGCATAAGGCAGATGGGTCACAGATATTAATTCTCTGTGCCATTTTGGTATTATTATCGGCCATGCTAAATTATACGCCTAGCGGCAGATTGAAAGAGACTAATCTTTTAGCTGCTTCTTTCTTTCTTCAAATCGCTTCTGCCAACGTTTAACATCGTCAAGAAGGTGAAGGTTCTCTGTTCTGTAATTACCAAGGTGACCAAAGAATAGGTGACAGTTTACGCCATACTTCTTTGTCTCGCATAGTGAGATCAGATTGGAAGGCTCCAGCTCAAGCTCTGGAGCAATATGAAATGGCTTTATATGATGGACTTCAACATCAACATTACAGCCGCAAACAGCACAGACCGGAAACTCTTTTAGATGGGCTTCTCTTACCTTTGGCCAATCTTTAGATCTTTTTTGATTCCAGTCTCTCTTTTTGTCAATAAGGACTTCTTTTATTTCTTTTAGTTTTGATATCACAACCATATATTATGATATTAGTAACTACCTTGTTGTACCTACTCTTCCAATTTTACCATCAGATAGTATTTTCTTTATATCTTTTCCAAGATCTAAAACGCCCTGCTTGAACGGCTCAATAAAAACATATGCAGCTGCAACTATTGCAATAACAATTACTGAGATTAGCAGCATATATTCTACGGTTGATTGACCTTCTTCGTCTTTTAAAAGCTCTTTTAGCATTACTTTACCTCATCAACAGACTGATCGATCTCTTGGTTCCACTCAGTTCTAAGTTTAACAAGAGGATTAAAGCTTGCTTTTTTTCTTTCTAATACAAGTGCAGATTGTGGCTTTTGAAGAACTCCCTCTATCTCAAGCTCTTCAAAGTCAATCTCGGTCTTATTCTTATAAACTACTTTTGCTTCACCATCGTCGGCAGCATGAGCGGCGTGTGGTGGAAGAAGGATTAGGGATAATATTAAAGCTTTTCTTAGCATTGAGCCTCCAGCAATATAAAAATATATTACCAGCTACTCCTTGCTAGACTCAAGCCAATCTTCAATTTCTTCGTCTGTCATTGTCTGAAGCTGCTCGATGGTAAGAGCGCTAAGATCCTTCTTTCCATCCCAAGGAGCTTTTGCATAAGGCCCATCAATATCAAAGATGGGATACTTCATGCAATCTCTCATCATTCTTTCTAGATCCAGCTTCAAACCATCTTTAACCGCTTCTTCTGTATCTCCCTCCTCAGCATCGGCATAGGACTCAACAGGTTCTTCGGTGCAGGAATGTGGCATTAGAGGATCTTTATCATAGAAAAGCTCTCCAACTCCATAGAATCTTTGCTCTGGTTTTAGTTTGTTTCTGTATTTTACAATTCCATAACGCCAATGCATGATTACTCCTAGCAGCTAACTCTTGGATCTGAAAGACTATCTTCTCTTGGTTTTATATCAACAGATCTCAAAATAGATTCCCTTGAAAATGAAATTATAGATCCGTCTTCAAGAATACCCTTGACTGTCGGAGTATTCTCTGAGGTTTCATCAATTTCTACGGTAAGAATTACTTTTACTTTCTTTTTCATTTTTTATCCGTTGTATTTGCAAAATTCGTCATAAGCAATAGGTAGTGGTTCAATATTGAGAATGGCACTAGATAGAACATGGCGAAGCTTTGGATGATTTATTGCAATATCTTTTCTTGATACTCCAGATTTAATCAATTCCTTTGCCTCTTCCCACTCAGATTCTACCGATGCTCTATATTTTACCCATCGTTCATCAATGGCTTCAATCTTTTGATTAATCTCAGCAAAAAATTCATCTGGAATACCATCCATTGAAAACTTTCCCGCTTCCTTTCTTTGCATCCAAAGCTTAAAAATGCCAGAGTCAGATAGACCAGTAACTACCTTATGAAGTTGAACATAAGTCTCGGTCTTAATCTTGCAGCGTTCTCCCTTTATATTTTTAAGAACAACGCCTTCAAAGTTTGGATTAACCTCTCTCTTGATCAGATCGTAAGAAAACTCTTCTGCGGTCCAAAGCTTTGGCATTTTGAATCCAAAGCCTTCTGCATAAGATCTAATCTCTTCTGCGGTTGCTTCGACGGCAGATTGAGTATCTACAATTCCAAGAAGGATTAGCGAATCCTTCTCATAATTTCTAACAACATTTATATTTGATGGGCCAACCAACTCAAAAAGATAAGTATTTTTGTGGTCCGCACCAGAAAGAAAGCGTTTGCTGAGAAGATTTGGAGCGGATAGAGCCTGATCTGATGCCCAACTTCCACGAGTAATGGTACGCCAAGAGCCTTCCCACCAAAAAGCTACAATTAGTGACCCATCTTCCTTAGTCCAAATCTCTGAGATTTTATCTGGAGAGAATTCCGAAGAAGAAGCCCCAAGTTCTTCAAAGTTAAAAAACTTCTTGAATGGTCTGGCAACAACCTCTCCTTCATTAGAGATTACTAAGCCGCGACAAATAGAATTGACTTCGTTAAAAGCCTTTGAGAACTGAGTTTGCTCAGTGTAGTTATAAATGGAAAGCGGGAGGTTTGAGTGGGGAATTCTGCGAACTCTACCCAACTCAACCTCTACCGCTAAGTTTGCTAAAAATTCTGCGCTTAACATTATCCCAGCCACTCCTTATTAAACAGAAGCCACTCTAAATATTCTGGGTGGCTTTTTTCAAGTAAAAATAAAAATTGATCTTTTGAAACTTTTTTTCCGCCTATAGAATAATTCCACCCTATCTCATTTGGCCATTTATAAATTGAAAAAATACTATCTGCTATAACATCGTACTTTTTAGAAGAGTCACAAAAACAAGTTATTATCTTTAAATACATTAGCGTATCAGAAGATTTATTTTTTAAAAAAATATTTTTTCCAATATTATCTTTGGCAATTGAATTCCAGTGATTCTGAGATTTTAATTGGATGGGATTTTGTATCATAATATTAGTCTAACCACTCATTATTAAATAGGAACCACTCCATATAGTCTGGATATTTTTCTGAAAGATGTGAAATAAATTCGTCCCTACTGCATTCTGTTATACCAACATAAAACTTTTTTATTTGTCTACGAGGTATGCCGTATTGTTTATATTCTATATGCCAAAGAGTTACTACATCAGATATAGGAAAGCTATACTTTTTAATATAAACAAGTAATATTGATGTTTCTTTTGCATTTATATAAAATAAATTTTTTCCCTCGTTTTCTTTTAGGAGAATGTGCCAATCTGCCAAGCCAGATAACTTAGCTGGCTCAATCATCCCTGTTACTCTTCTTATGCTTTACCTTTCTAGAAGATCCTTTTTTTACCGAAAGAATCCTATTACGATGAGGGCCAGCACCAGCCCCACCGCGAAGAGAATGAGCAACAGAGATTGGATTCTTCTTTTTCATAGTTTGTCCAAATTGAATTGTGCAGAGTAAACGGGAGTTTCTAGCAAAGGAGAGACTTCAATCTCAACCACTTCAAGCCCCAAAACAAACTCAACGCTACCCTCCACCTTCATTCTTCTTGCTTCTTTTGAAGCATTTGTTATAAAAGCTTTTGCTGGACCAACATTACCAAAAAGCTTAGTCTTTCTTCCGAATGGAAAAAATTGATTTTTATAAGCTGGAGTATAAAAGCGTCCTGACTCAGAAAATGTATCAGTTGGACGATGATAAATTGCATAAAGTTTCATATAAATATCTTACTTGTAGTATTTTCTTTGAATTAAAGATGTAGGATCTTTGCCCTCTCTAATTATTATTCCTTCTTCTGAAACCAAAAGATAATATATCTCATGCCAAAATACTTCTTTTTTGTTTATAATCATTATTTTTGGCTTTAGATAAGCAATAACAGGCAGCTTAACTCCAGATTTTCTCTGGAGATTAAACTGATCTATCAGCCCACTTCCTGCAAAGACTTGACTGATATCTTTAGATGCAACTCCAGATCCATTTATAAATTCTTCAAGTGTCATTATTCTTTGTATTTAGCTCCCACCAAACTCGGAGCCACCAATAAAGATACTGAATCTGCTTCTCTAGCAGAACACGAAGTATAATTGAGCCACCAATGCCAAGAGCAAATGCAATTGGAATGTTTAGTGGTCCATACACAACCCCCATAGCACCACCAAGGATACCACAGAAGATTGCTGATACAATAATTCTAAAAATAAATAGAGAGGTTGGCTCTGAATCACGCTGCTGCATTGTTTAGACTCCTATTGTGAATTGTTAGCTGACGGCAAAATTCATTTGAAAATACAACAGAACTCTGCATTGTATTCAGAGAATAGCCAACGCCATTCATAGGAATGAAAACAGGATCTGAATTATGAATAATCTCTGCTGGAACACCAGTATATTCGTTGCCCATGACAATTACGGTGTGCCTATTAAAATCAAATCTATAATCGGTTATGTCAGTTGCACCATCGCAAAGCTCTGCCGACACTACATTGTACCCCATTTCCCTACAGTGCGCTATAAAATCATGTGGCGTAGAAAACTGAAGGATCTTTACAAAATCAACCGTTGTTCCAGAGCGAGGACGAAGAAATGCATGGTCTGGAACAGATCCGATTACCATAACGGATTCTGCACCATAACATGCGGCAGCACGAATTGTTAGTGCTAGATTTTCGTCAATTCCAAAGTTAACGGTACAAAGAGAGAATGGAAGGGTCTTTGCAACCTTCTTCTTATTCTCGTAACGCTGGCGGCGAGTTTCTTTGCGGTGCATCCTTACTCCGTGTCTCGCTTATTATTTACCCACTCAACGATGGTACTAAATGGTACTTCCTTTCCAATTAGTGAATTTATCTCTTCTGTTGCTGCATAATTAATATCGCAATCATAGCAGGAGAGGTGATCTCCAAGAAGATATGCAATCTCTGGAGCATGAGTGGAGACTACCTCAATAAGCTTCCTGTATTCTTTGCTGTCAATATATACATTGTCAAACATATCTGTTCCAATTACTACTGCCTTAGACTTATCATAAGTATATGTATCAATAGAAGAAAGATTTATAGTTGGGGAACAGATGGAAATATTCTTTTCTCCGCACTTTGGACAAGGAGGAAGCTTAGATAGTGCCCAATCCTTTGCGTTATCCTTTGCAATCTGCCTCTCTGTGTAGTTCTTATAAGAATCACTGAAGCGGGCATAAGCAGCAAAGAATTCTGGTTCCATTCCAGAAATATCGTCGTTACCAACGGTTGATAGAAGGTTAATTGCACGCTTGATTTCGGCTTGATTAATAGGCATCAACACTCCTTGGAAGGCTACCTATTCCCTCCGCGCATAATCTATTCACCGCTCCGTGCGGGTCAATCGGTTTAAAAATAAAAATTAAGGTTTTTCTGAGCCTTCCAAATCCACCAAGTTTACTTGGGACTCTAAAACTTGTTCCATACCAACCATTCCGCAAACAAAGGATACTCCATAAGCTTTTCTAATGACTTAGATTTTGATAAAAATGTATTTGGTGATGCAAAGTCATCCAGAAATCTTGAGTCATTATAATAAAAATTAATTTCATAGTTTAAAGGATTTCTTTCGCAATAAAAAGAAAACTCTCCAATAAAAACACTCTTATCATAAAAAGCTAAAATAATAAGATCTCTTGATTGAATGCCTGCAATTGGTGGAAAATACTCAAAAAGAACTTTTATTGATGAATCCGGTGAAAGATTGACCTCACCAAGAGAACCCCTTCCATAAAAAGATCCTGGTGGTCTTTTTAATATATTTCTTTCATCAAGAATATTTAATAATTTTTTATCAGTAAAGCTTGGTTTCATGTTTTTGTGGTAATTATTTTTATAATATTATGATTAACATACTATATTTTATTTTAGCCTGCTCTGATTATGAACTAAAGCAAAAAAATCCAGAACCAAATGAGGAAGATCCTGCAATAGCAGTTACTCCAGAAAGTATCTTATTTTCAGAAATTCCAAGCGGATCAACCGTTACAGAAAATGTAACGATAAGATCTGTTGGTGGAATAACTCTAAATGTTTTAAATATAGAACTTAACTCCGGATTTAACTTTGAGCTTATAAATGTTGGTCCTGTTTCTTTGGCACCAGAGGAGGAATCTAATTTTATAGTGAAATGGACTTCAGAAGGCGTAGAAGATTCAGATTCAATAGTAATAACTTCAAACGATCCTGTTAACTCTAGAGTCGTTGTTCCTATAAATGGTACTCCAGAGGAAGAGGAAATTACTGATACCGGAGAGACTGGAACTCCAATTTCTCAACCTGTCGCAGTTTGCTCCGTTGACCCAGTAGAAGTAGAGGCAATACATGGAACTGCAGATTGGATAGGGTCCTCTTCTTATGATCCAAGCGGTGGCACAATAACGGCTTATGATTGGAGTCTTGTTTCTGTTCCATCAGGCTCCCCAGACTCTATGCCTACCGGTGGAGCAAATAGAAGAAATTTCTCACCAACAATTGTAGGAGAATATATTGGACAGCTAATAGTAACAAGCTCTACAGGACTAACATCAGAGCCTTGCTATGCAACACTTACCGCAATTCCGGGTGGAAATCTTTGGATTGAAATGTTTTGGCAAAACTCTGGTGATGATATGGATCTTCACTTGGTAAAGCCCGGCGGCTCTTTAGCTTCCTCTGGAGATTGTTATTATGCAAACTGCACAAGTGGAACACTTGACTGGGGTATTGCCGGAGACAGAAGAGATAATCCAATCTTAGATCTCGATGATATTCCAGGTACAGGACCAGAAAACATAAACATTGACTCTCCAGCAAATGGACTTTATACAGTTTATGTTCATGATTATCCCGGCTCAGTTTATAACGGAAGAAATGATGTTACCGTCAATGTTTACGTTGGTGGATTTTTAGAATGGACTGATACTAGAAACATAAACTCAGAAGGATATTATGCTCCATTCTGTGAAATAGATTGGGTTTCTGGCTCAGGATCAGTCACATCATTATAAATTCCATCAAATATTTCTGGATGCCAGATAAAAAATTCAAAATCATCTGGATATAATTGGATAATTTTTTGTAAAAAGATATCTTTTGGATAGTCAAAGAATCTTCTTTGCTCATCAAAAATAGAATATACGCACTTTATAGTCCAAATTGACCAAGATATATCTCCGCTTTCGTCATAGCATGTGATATCTAAGTCTGGCCTATTTCCGCCAATTATTCTGGTTACACCCTCTAAAATTATAATCTTATTAAATACTCCGCCCCTATCAATAAGATTAAATGGAGAGTTGTTCTCAAAAAAAATAACTTCTTTTTTCATTATTATTTTTATATTTTACCAAAATACATTAGGGCTTGCCTATTGAATTCTCCATATGGTCCTGCAATTAATTCTTCGGCAGTTGCCCAAACTGCATCGCCTTCATCTGGATTTTTCTGAAGAGCTTTTGAAGATTCTTCATCTAAATCGGCAGAAAATATCCAGACAGTAAAGCCGTCCTTTTCGTTTTTTGCTATAAAAGGATTTAGCATATGAATAAAAATAGACCAGCCTGTTTCTTCAAGACACTCTCTGTATGCCGTCTGATGAGGTAGTTCACTATCATCTGATTTTCCACATGGTAAAGAAACACCAGATCCTTCACTTTTCTTTCTTTTAAAGGCAAGATATAATCTTGGATCATTTGGATGCTGAACTAAAACCCCTGCCGCAGTCTTCTCTTTCATATATGTTATTCCACAAAAGATTGGTAGTTATTATTTATCAGGAAAAATCTTTAAAGTAATTTTTGAAAAAAGAGTCATCCAATTAAAATAAATGCGATAAAGATCTTCATCTTCCGCAATAATCTTCATTACCTTTGCAACTTTTGGATGCGGAATAATCTTCATTGTTTTTCCAAGTTTTACTTTAAATGGAAGTATCACCAAGAACCTCTTAAGATACTTGGTATATCAAATCCTCCATCTTCATTTTGATAAAGCTCTATTATTGCTGCAACACATCTTCCTACTGCAAGACCGGATGCATTAAGAGTATGAAGAAACTCATTCTTTCCAGATGCAGCCTTATATTTTAGGTTGGCACGACGAGCCTGAAAGTCCCAGAAAAGAGTGGCAGATGAAATCTCTCGATAAGCACCCTGTCCTGCCATCCAAACCTCAATATCGTAACCCTTGTATCCACCAAAGCCAAGGTCTGCGGTACAACGCTCAATTACTCTATATGGCAAACCCAACTCCTGCAATACTGATTCAGCATCAGCAGTAATCTTTTCAAGTTCTGCCTGCGATTCAGATGGATTACAGAAAGATACAAGCTCTACTTTGTGAAACTGATGAAGTCTAATTAGACCTTTAATATCTCGACCGGCTGAACCCGCCTCTGCCCTAAAGCAAGGCGTAAATGCAACGTGTCTAATTGGAAGTGAATCTTCCGAAAGAATAACGTCGCGATAGAGGTTTGTCACAGGAACTTCTGCCGTTGGAATTAAAAATCCATCTTCACCGCCCAATTTGGCAGTTACTTTGAATAAATCTTCTTCAAATTTTGGAAGCTGACCTTTTCCTGTCATTGTTGTGCGAGTTACAATGTAGGGTACTGCAACCTCAGTATAACCTCTGCTGGTATGCCAATCAAGAAAAAAGTTTGTCAAGCGACGATCAAGCTTTGCTACATCGCCTTTCATTACCATAAATCTTGAACCAGAAAGCTTTGCACCATCTTCTCCAGATAGAGTTCCGGTGTTTTCTCCAATTTGATCGTGAGTTAATGTCTTCTTTACTGCAAGATGATCTCCCCAAGAACGAACAACAGGATTGTCAGAGTCTCCTTCTCCATCTGGTGTTGAGTCAGATGGAATGTTTGGAATATGAAGAAGAAGCTCTTCTTCTTTCTCCTGAAGAGGAAGAAGAGAAGCCTCCAGATTTTGGATTTTCTGTTTAAGCTCAACCAAAGAAGATTGCTCGACCTCTCTTTCTTCTTTGGTAAGGCTCTTTGCCTTTTGTCCAAACTCTTTGCTTCTAATGTTCATTTCTCCTCTAAACTTATCGAGGAGAGATTGTGTTTCTTTTCTTGTTCTAATCAAAGATCCAATTTCACAAAGATAAGTGGATATTTCCTCATTTTTTCCAGACTTTCTCTTTATCTTTGCTACTGTTGAATCATAATCTTTTATGAATAAATTTTTATCTAACATTAGAAACCTTTCTTAATGCTTTTATTAAGGCCGATATTTTTTTATTTTTAAAAAGAGAAAGCTGCTCAATCGGAGTAAATTCTGGCTCTATACTTCTTTTTGGTTTATTAAAAGACTCTTTCCATCTTCTTAATTGATCTTCTCTTTCGCTTTTTGGAAGATCTAAAAATGGCTGTATTTCATCCATTCTTAGATCTGATGGAATTTCCTCTCCACCCCAAGTATTTGTTATTTTTACTTCTGGTTCTGGAATTTCTATTTTAGGTGCGGGAGATTCCTCTGCAAACTCCCTTATCCCTTTTTTTCTTTCTTTTCTCTCCTTAAATAGATTCCACTGTTTGACAAGCCTATCTCTTTCTATTGAGGATAGTGCGTTAAATTCTGCTCTAGCCTTACCCCAAATAGATGGATGATGTCTTGATGTATCTATTTTTTTATATTCTTCCAAGTACCAGCGAATTAATCCCATAATATCCTCTATTTATTTAGAGGATATTAGCAGCTCATATCCCTAATAATTTCCTTCCAAGAAGATTCCACCCACTTATTGAGCGAGTCAACAATTCTCTTGCCAAAAGAAGATGATGGATCTAGATCTGAAAATCCAACATAATATGGGGATTTTAGCCTTCTGCCGTCTGCAACCTTTCGTCCAAATTTCTTAGAGAAAGAATCTTTGTTGTGACAAAAGGAAACGCCAACTGCAATAAGAAGCGACGAATCCGAAGGTTTAGTAAGAACCTCGTAAGATAGTGTCATTGGATGATTATGACGAGGGATTTTGACATACTGATATCGTGCCATTTTAACTCCTTTTATTTTGTAGTATAGTCTGAAATTCGCATTACAAGCTTTTTCATTTCGCCCTTCTTATGACCAAGCCATTCATAGTGAGGCATACCATCAAGGTATTCTGATACAGCGGGAATTTTCCCCATATCCTCAATGATATGATGCTCGGCCACATCACGAACATAAACCCTATCGCCGTCTGAATTGCGAAATGAAGTTTGATTATCAGAATGAGAAGAGGAAATTAGCTCTCTAATCGCAGAAATTTCCTCTTCACTCCATCCAAACTTTTCAGAAAGTGATGCCAGCTTATTTTCATCTACTCCAAAAATCTTCTCAGCAATATAAGGGCCAAGAGAATTATGAAGAATGGCTCTATGACGAATATCTGAGTAAGCCATTTTGGAAATATCCAAAAAGTTATGAATCGGAAGATAATCCTCCGGCTCACCACCCCACTTACGAGCAGAATTTACGGCATGAATATGTGGCTTCATTTTAGGCCAGCAGCTCCACTTGAATAACTTCAAAGAAATTTAGATGAAAGTAATTCATAATTTCAACAAGAATCTGATCATCAATCTCATGAGGTGGCTTCTGATAATCAAGATCCGAATCTAGAAAGTGACTCTCTAGAAATGCCTTATGATCTTCATCTTGCTTGTCGTATTCCCAGCTAGAAACGTAATCTCCAAGGCCGCTAACACCCATAGCACGCATTTCTGCCACATTCTTTTCATCGCAAATCCTCTTTGCAATCTCTGGAAAGGTAAAGGCAGAAACAGGATAGCCACCATCTGACTCTGGACGATAGTAGCGAGAATCATCATACTCCCAACCGTAGCGAGAGATAACCCAAACCTTTGCAGTACCGCTCATTTCAACTCCTGTGATGCGGCTATATCCACCGCACCCATAATATAATCACGCTGGGCCACCTGTCAAGTCGCCAAGTTTAGCATGATAAACGAAGGTCTCAAAAATATCTTCTTCGGAAGTTTTTGAGCGATCAAATAGAAATGTTATTCCTATTAGGTCCGTAGTATCCATGGAATAACATGGCTTAATTTTAAAATTGAGCGAAGTACCGTCCTCTCTTTTCATCCAGATATTCTTAAAGGAAGTTTCATAACTTGGAGTTGTTTGATTTTTTGATAGAAAATTCCATATAGAAAAGAGTAAGTCTCTTTCTCCTGGAGAAAACCAAAACTTATCGTCTGCAGACCACTCCTGTCGATTAATAACTTCTTCTAGAAAGGCCACATATTTTTCCACAGTTACTCCTTTTTAAAGTAATCTTCGCCAATTAAATCAAACAACTCGCCATCAAAGTGAAGCATTTCATCAAAATACTGAATCATAATATGATTTGGAAAAAATCTTTTATATCCAGATTCTCCGCCGATATTTAGCGACCCAACAAGTTTTGATGCTCCAATTGCGCCGTGGCGAGAGGTTAATGCTATTATACCTGCCGCAGAAGATCTTGAGATACCAAAATGACAGTGTGCTAAAAGAATTGAATCTTCTTCAAAGTCCTTTCCAAAGTTATAAATATCTTTTACTATCCTTGGATTTGGAACAATTGACTCATCCATCCTTGATATTTTCAACGGATCTGTAACATCAAAAAACTTTAAAGAAAGAACTTTTGACCCGGACCATCCAGAGTCAAACGGGGTTGTTACGCCAGGATCTGAAATAGATATTATATGCGTTGGTTTTACCTTTTTTGAGATTCCAACTGCATCCTTTTGTGGCGAAATAAATACCAGCATTAGTTATCTCGCCAATAAGCGACCTCCTCCTCATAGGATGGTGCTTCTGTTGCCGACGCATAAGCCTTAGTTGGAACATCTTGAACTGCAAGAGGTTCCTCTTCTTCTTCGCGACGATCTTCTTCAACTTCTTCGTAGTTTTCGTTTGTCATAATTACTCCTTACTAATTTTTGTGATTATTATTTGAGGTAGAAATGTCTATAGCAAAAACAATAGAAAAGACTCCAATGCAATCCAAAAAATTCTTGGCGTATCTTTTGAGCAATATAGTTAACAAGGCACTTATATTTTGGATGGTTCAAAAAGAAGTTAGCGGAACAACAATAGCTTGGACAGTAACTGCGGCTGCCTTTATTGATATTGGTTATATCTTAGGACAAGCCGCATTAGATGGATTTGTAAGAATGGCTCATGTAAAAGGAGCCAGCATTATAAAATCAAAGAAAATTACTCAGACTGACTCCAGCGAGGAGGGCGACGACCAGCCAACTCTTCCCTAGACTCCCACTCTTCTATATCCTCTTCACTTGGATCTTCTTCGCCAAACTCTTCTGCTTGATATCTGTTTAGATCTTCAATTTCTTCTTCTGATAATGGCTCGTCTGCGCCTTCAAGTAAGGCTTCAATATCTTCTTCTGTTGCATATCCAACATCAGAATCGGTATCATCATCAAGTTGTGATGCAACTTTCTTGATAATTAGGTCTACAATATCTGATTCCTTCTTGAATCCGGCTTTATCAAGCTCTTGTGCAATTTTTACTAAATTTTTTAACATTTAAACCTCGCTTTACTAATATGAATGTGATTAATAGAGTTTTATGAATAGAAATATAAGAAAAAATAAAATCGCTTATCTTTTTAAAATCGCCAGCAACGATCTTATGTCGATTTGGTCGGTGTCAAGACCTCAGAGATTTTCTGAGGATGAAGCTGGATTAAATTCATGGATTGATGATGTAAAATCAAAGACCGGCATAGAAGATGACTCAATTCTTGCCGGAATACTAAGGGACGAGATTAATCCAATTGTACTATCATCAATAGGAGATTGGCAAGATTTTTCTATTATATTTCCAAAGGGAGAGCTTTTAAGGAAGGCTTGGAAGAAAAATGGAGATAAAACATTTACTTCTTTTTTGGAATGGACAAATAAAAGTGGAATTTCAAACTCACAGGGGCTACTAGATAAAATAAACTCTATGCCACCAAAAGTTTCAAAGCCAGAAGTTATTGAGTCAAGTCCTGTTCAGCCTACGCCAAGCAAAAGTATTCAGACACCAGAAAAAATACAGCAGAAAAATACAAGCAGCATCGGAAGCTCTAGTGGTGACACTTGGCTAATGGAGATTTCTGATGCTGTCGGATCTGTTTCAAGAGCAAATGGTATTCCAGAGGGAATTATTTTTGCTCAGGGATCTTTAGAGTCTGGTTTTGGAAAGCACCATCTTGGCGGATTTAATTATTTTGGAATGAAAGGAGAGGGAACCGCTGGCTCTATGTCTGCAAAGACAAAAGAGGAGTTTAAGCCTGGCCAAATGTCAACAATAAAAGACAGATTTAAAATGTTTAACAATATTGAAGAGGGATTTCAGGCTTATGCAAATTTGCTAAAAACAAGCAGCAGATTTTCTTATGCAACACAGGCTTTTTCAGATGATCCTGCAAAATTTGCAATATGGATTTGGGGTAGGGGCTATGCCACAGATTCCAAATATCCAGACAAATTATCATCTATATCAAAGACTGTTGCTCAAAAATTAGGCAGACCAGACCTTGCTTGGGATTATGATGCAGAAGAAAGAAGAATTATAGATACTCTATCTTCATTAAGACCAGAAGATAGAGTATCTAAAACTGTCCAACTTATGAAGGGCGGATCTGTAGCCTAATTATTCTTCGGAGGGCTTCTTTTCTGCCTCAGCCTTCTTTTCTAGAATCTTTACTCGACCAGAGCACTTGTCGGCAAGAGCGGCAATCTCTAGCGGAGGAAGCCCGTCAATAAAGAATGAGAAGAAACGACGCTTATGCTCCTCATAAAGAGCGGCACGAGCCTTCTCTAGAGTCTCTTCAAGATCATTAATCTTGATCGTATCTCGCAATAGACCCTGACAGGCCTTCATCATTTCGATATCATTTGAGCTTTCAATGATGCTGCGAACTTCCTCAAAGCGATTAAATGGCTTCTTTTCCTTAGACATTTTTTACTCCTAGATTGGAATTAGAGAACAAAAAATTGGCTTATAATATTCAATATTTTATAGTAAACACTAATCTTCTAAAAGCTCTAGCTCTTCTGGCATAATAAGATCAAATCTGGACTCTTCCCACTCTTCATAGCGATACTCTACCCGACACATATCTTCAATAAGATATGGCAAAACCTTACGAATAAAAAGCTCAATCTCTCCTTCGTAATTCTTTAGTGAGCAGCAAACATGCCACTCAACACCTCTCAGTCCAGCGGCACTTGATTCTTCATCCCAATCATCTGGAAGATAAGCTATTGCTCCAAATGGGATAAAGTTTTTGCGACTTGTATTTAGCCAATCGCTTGAAATTGGAATAATTCCAGATACTGCTCCCCAAAAATCTTGACAGTCCTCATCATTGTAAAACTTTGATAAAGTGTCAGCGACAAATGGCTTAAGCCTTGCCTTAAATCTAAGGCCCGTATACATTCCCATCTTATTACCTTTGTTTTGAGCCATGTTTTTCGGGTCTTGCCCCGCACCTAGAATATAACCACAGTTTTGCGGAAGTCAACCTTCGGACTTAGGTTCCTCAGATGTTTCTACTTGAACCTTTGGAGGGCGACTCAGCTTCCATCTGATATGTCCAGCATCCTCAATTGAAAAACCGCACTCTTTAAGAAACTCTTGATAGTGAGGAAATACTTGACCAATCAAAAAGGTAAAGTCTCTACCTTCTCGATCCATAAGATCATCATAATATTTCTTTGTTTCCTTAATTTCTCTTAGCCTTATATAATATTCGGCTTTTTCCTTATCTTTTTGTTTTTGCTCTGGAGTTTTTTCTATAACATCTTTTTCTTTAGCCATTTAGAGCCTCCAATTAAGCGGACTCCTCCCGCAACCCCTAATATAAGCACGATGCGGGAGGAGTCAATTTCCTATCTAATTTTTATTTTACCTTGATAAATCACAATAGCAGATCTCCTCATATTTAACAGAGCCTGCTGGACATACCTTATTGCAGGTTGGATCATTCTTTTTAGAGAGAGATTCTCCACTCCAAAATCCAAGACCAAAAGATATTATTCCTGCTATGACAAATAATGAGATTAATATACCTGTAGCTTCTGATGGTAATCTTTCATGCTGTATCATTTTTATCTCTTTGATGTAGAGCCTAGCCAAGTTGAGATTGACTCAGCCTGAGCATCAGTCAGCTCTTTTCCTAGCTGATGATGGCCCATCATTTTAACTGCCTCTGGAAGAGTTTTTGCAGATCCATCATGAAAATATGGTGCAGTTAGGGCGGAGTTACGGAGTGATGGAACCTTAAATACCATCTTATCAGACTCCTGTCCTGTAATACCATACTTTCCAAGGTCTGTTTGATTTGGCCAAGGCACTACAACACCAAGCTTCATAAAGGTTTGTCCACCAAGAAGCTGACCATTATGACATGCTACACAGCCAGCAGAAGAAAATTCCTTAAATCCCTTCTTTTCTTCTTCTGTTAGTGCTGACTGATCTCCAGCTAAAAATGCATCCCATCTAGATGGTGTAACTAGAGTTCTTTCATAGGCTCCAATTGCAACACCTACATTGTTAAAGGTAAGAGGATCTTTCTCGCCTGGAAAAGCTGCCTTAAATCCTTCAACATATTTAGAATCTTCCTTTAAAACCCTAACTACAGTATCTTCGTTTGGCATACCCATTTCTCCTGCGGCGAGAATTGGGCCAAGAGCTTGTCTTTCAACGTCTGGTGCTCTACCATCCCAAAACTGAGCAGTATGTCCTGCTGCATTAAATACAGTTGGAGAGTTACGACCAGTTTTTGCTCCACGGTGACCATCTGAAAACTGCTTTCGGTCTACACCGCCTGTTTCCAGAGTATGACAAGAAGCACATGAAATATCGGCATCAGCTGAGAGTAACCTTTCATTGAAAAGCTTTTCTCCAAGAGAAATTAACTCTGGTGATGCTTGCTTTCCTTCTGGAAAAAAGTTAGCTGGTAGTGCCGAAAATGCCGCCAACTCCTGTGGGGTAACTTGAGTTACCGCATCAGTAATCTGAGGATTTACTGGCTCAGAAACCTTTTCGCCGCTGGAACATGCTAGTAATGCTAATAGCGCAATCATTTTTTCTCCTTATTTTCTATTTAAAACTCGACCGGAACTAAAATCTGAGCAAAATTCTCTTTCTTTTGCTGGAAGTGGATCATGCGTTTCTTTTGGAAACTCTTCTGCCCCAAACATAATTGCATTTGCTGCTGCTACGGCTTCTTTATCTGCATTATTTGTTACTGCATCAAATAAGCTATCAACAACAATCTTACGTTGTGCGAGCAAATAATCAACAACTTCTTTGTTGATTAGATCTCCAGAATTACGTTCTCTCTGGTGGCGAGAGACTACGAGAGACATTACTGCTAATTCTGCTCCAATGTCAACCAATCTTCCAAGAATTCCCTGTCGCATTTCAAGTTTTGGACCCTTCAGCAACATCTGATGAAATAGAGTTCTTGCTAGACGGCGTGTTTTACCATCAATCCAGCTTAGATGATCTCTTAGATCATAGTCAAAGTCAGAAAATGCTCTAAATGCTCCGCCAACAAGTGTCTTTATATACCAAGCCGGATAAATAAGAGCACACTTTCCAACAACCTTTAGCTTATCCCAAAGGCTTCCCTTTCGGAAAAGACCTCCGGCATTTCTAAGGTGACCATCGAGAGCTTCTCTTGCCAAGAAAAGATGCATAATGTCGGTGGTTCCCTCAACAATTCTGTTGATTCTGGTATCTCTTAGTGCTCGCTCCATTGGGAACCCAACCTCTCCTCTTGCATTAAGAGAAGCCTCTGTTTCAAATCCTCTTCCTGCACGAAGCTGAAGAGCGGTATCTGTTAACTCCCAAGATCTTTCAGAATTCCACATTTTTGCGGCTGCCGCTTCCATTCTAATGTCAACATCGTGACGATCTGACATGGCTGCACCATAAAGAGCAAAGGTTTCCATAGCATAAGAAAGTGCTCCAATGTCTGCTAGCTTCTGAGCACCAGCCTCATGACGACCAATTTCTTTGCCCCACTGAGATCTGGTCTTTGCCCAAGAAGCGGAGAATTTAAGAATGTCCCTTGATGTAAAGGCAGCAACAGCAGGAATTCCAAGGCGACCATCATTTAGTGTGGTAAGAGCCAACTTAAGACCCTTGCCCTCACCAAGAATGACATTTTCAGCTGGAATCTTAACGACATTAAATCGGATCAATCCATTCTCAATGGCTCTAATTCCAAGGAATCTGCAACGGTGGACTACCTCTACTCCCTCCCACTTTCCTTCTACAACAAAGGCGGTAATTCCCTTCTTACCTTCGGCAGATACTGTTCTTGCCATAACGACATAAAGATCGGCAAGAGTACCATTAGTACACCAAAGCTTCTCTCCTGTCAGCACCCAACTTCCGTCCTCTTGCTTGACGGCAGTAGTGCTCATGTTTGCCGGGTCAGAACCTGCTCCCGGCTCAGTTAGAGCAAAAGCAGTAAGTTCTCCAGCGGCAATACGAGGAAGATATTTCTTTTTCTGCTCTTCTGTTCCGAAAAGCTTTAGTGGCTGAGGAACACCAATTGACTGATGAGCAGAAAGAGTGGCGGCAGTAGATCCGCAGTATCCCGCTACAGTGCCGATAATTCTCATATAATTTGTCTGAGACATGCCAAGACCACCATACTCCTTTGGAATCTTAATTCCAAAGAGTCCAAGCTCAGCAAGACCCTTCCAAACATGAGCCGGTATCTCTTGGGCCTTGTCAATGGCATCACCATCGAGATTCTTATCTGCCCAAGCCTTTACCTTTTCGATTACTTCATCGCCAGCCTTTTCATCATCTTTTGGCTGAAGAGGAAAAGGGTAAGCCAAAGAAAGATCTAAATCTCCCATAAACATTGAGGCCATAAATGACTTGGACTTCCAATCCATTTCGCGGCTTTCTTCTGCTACTTGAATTGATTTTGCCTCATCTTGAGTGCGATTTTTATTCTCTATCATTTTTCTCCTTATTTATTGGACAAATTATAGCTGCAATTACTCTAACAGAGTCTCTCCATAACCTCGACATACCGGCTAAAATAGTTTTCTACTAGCATTGACTTAAATCCAAACTTTTCAAATTCCATTTCAAGCTCTTCTGCCGAAAACATGCCATTATAAATATGAAACTGAGACTCTACGGGCTTCATATCGGCAAATTTTACCAAATTATAGCTATGATTATACTGTTCTAGGCTGTCTTGTGAAGACATTTTCTTGATCCAGAGAGACTCATCCTTTAGCATCTTTACTGCACCGACCTTTCCAACTCCTTTTACACCTGGAATATTGTCGGTTTTATCTCCAGTAAGTGCTTTAAACTTTGCATAGTCTACTTCAAGCTTCTCTCTAAACTGCTGAGAAACCGGATTCCAAAGCTTTACCCTATCAGAAATATCTAGAGCTTGGATAAAATCTGTATCGGATGATACAATTATATTATCTCCCTCTAGCGTGGTTGCAAGATGGGCCAAAATATCATCGCACTCATAGTCTGGATGATAAACTGTGGTGAATGGAAGGATCTCTTTTGCTAGGCGAATGATCTCTCTCTTCTGCTTGTGAAAAGAGGCCCAATAAGCCTCTTCTTCTTCGGAAAGTCCCTCTTGCTTTCGGTTTGCTTTATACTCAGAATCCATTTGGAGCCTTGCTTTTGGTGCTCCATCGAGAATAAAGTATACCTTTTTTGGAGAGAATTTCTCTAAAATTGGTCGAATTGACTTCATAAAATTATAAATGATTGTGGTTTCGCCTATTGCTAGACCTCCACCCCAATCAAATCTGGAGCGATGAATAAGGTTGTAGCTATCAAGAAAAAGATTGTCACAAGAAAAGGTTTCGGCCATTATATTACCTCATTGGATCGAATGTTGAATAGGCTTAGTTACCATCGTGGGACGCGCTAGGAAGCCTCTAGGGCGCGTCGGGAAGGTATACCCTATGCGGAGCGGGGGCGCAAGGGGAGCGCGCCTAGAGGGCTTCCTGTTACTCCTCAAATAAAAATAAAAAGTCTGGCTTAGCGGCTTACCAGAGTTGCCCCTTTTCATCGCAACAGAGGTGGGAACAACCACTGTGGGGATTTTGACTGCGATGTTCGGAAAGCAGTCATACTTTTTAACTTTAATTATACTCAGTTAAATTTCCACGCCACTTGACAGTAGTTACTTCTTCTGGCTTAATTCCAAATCTTTCTTGGAGGGATGCTTTTGCTTCATCCATTTTGCCGTAGGTTTTACCGTCTGTGAAGGACTCTTCCTTATAGTACCCCTTTTCGTCACGCTCTGCCCACCAAATCTTCCAAGTCCAACTGACTTCTTCTTTTTGTTTTGGGTCAACAAAATAAGAAGCAACATAGCCCATTAAATCTCTTTGTGCAATATAGGTAACTGACTTATTTGGAGTGCCCACAATCCAGCCGACTAGATTGCCCATTGGCCCCTCTAAGTCAAATCTTTCAAAGGCATACCGCTGATGCCAAGAATACTTTACCACTTTAAAGTCTTTAGTCATAATCACCCCAAATTACATTCTTTGCAGTTCTCGTTGTACCATTGAATTCTAAGTGGGCCAAGAGAGAGTCCACAATGGGGTCCGTCGTACCAAAAGTGATGAAACCCCCAATCCCATTTTCCGTGATACCATAAGCCATTTACGAGAGTATGGCTATCATCCCATTCACCATCTGATTGTGCTTGATGAATGAAGCCAATAAAATCTTTTTGAATTTGAAATGTCCAGCGGAAAGCGGTGCAGGGATACCCTTTTCTTGTTTCGGGGATTTCTTTAAATGGGATAATCATAATATTTATCTCGTTAGCATTATTCTTAGTTTAAATCATGGAGTTTATTATGCTTCATTCTTGCTGTATAAGCAGCCGCATCATTTAAAATTTGCGTTCTAATTTCCTCTGGTGAGGCAAGTCGAAGATTCTTCGCGGTAACCCGTAGCTGATAGCCAGCAAACATGGCATCGGGAGAAAATACAGCATTATATTCCCCATTAGGAAGCTTTTCTGTAATAACTCCAATTCGACCTCCACTATGGAGAGGCTTTCCGCGAACAACAATAATGTCGCCAATGTTATATTCCTGCTGAGTTCCAAACTTCATATTACTTTACCTCGCAAAAGCACACCTTATTGTTGTCAACGTAATACTCGATGGAGTGCTTTCCACCGCAAGTATTAGTGCAGTCAAAAGTGTCATGCTGATATTCTGCTTTTGCTGCACTATATCCAAATGCGGCAAAAACACCAAGAATAAAAACGACAAAAAATATACCTAAAGTATTGTCACCATACATTAAATACCTCTCTTTTTACCTTGATAGATTACTAAGCCCTAGCTCCCTCTGCCCAAGAGAGCCATTCAATCTCGCAATTAGCGTGATCTGCCGGATTCATTACTGCCCTAAAACCTGAATCCTTTAAGGTACTTAGCATTTCCTCTCTTGCGCCAATCAAGCTAGTAGTAGAGGTGATAATGATCGGAACGCTATCATCAATATTTGGATAAACATAGCTGGCAATATGTACCGCCCACTGTCTACCATTCTTCTTTGGCATATCGTGATCAAGTAGAATGGCATCTGGAGCAGGAAGAGACTTTATAATCTCTTCGTCAAAGGTGATGATCCACCGATAATTCTTCTTATCAAGAAGTCTGGTGAATTCATCATAACGCGAAGGACAGTCATCAATAATTAGGAACAGCATTTCTACCTCAAGTTAAAATAAATTATTCTGAAACTATTTTATTGCCCCACTCCAAAATTCCACTATCACTAAGTATTTTCTCAGCATGAATTTTGGCAGTACGCATAGCATCCTCTTTAATTTCTTTTTCCCAACTCTTCCATTCTTTATCAGTAAAAGATTGCCAGCAAGTTACCTCTGTCATTTTTACTGCTCGATCAATAAAGTTATTCCAATCCCAATTTGGACCTCTATTTTTTGGATTTGTCATTGACACAAATAGATTGTAGGGAACGGCATAACCAACCTGTTGGGCGCGAGGAAGAATCTTATTTAAATAAGTAGTAACATTTTTATCTGACATTTTATGCTCACTTTGAGTGAAAGTTAATTTGTCGAATTAAATCCTCTACTTCTTCGGGATTCGTTCTTATTTTACACCAAATCTGCCTTGATAAATCTTCTATATTTTCTAGCTTTTTTATAAGACGCTTTCTTTCCTCTTCCAAGAAAAAAATGCGAGCCTCTTGATCTACCACATTGAGATTAATGGCTAACTTATTTTCTATTGCATACTTAATATCATGCCCCACTTGAAGCAGATATTGATCGTATTCTTCTTTGTTCATTTAAATGTAACCTCCGCATCAACCAATTCAACCTCTTCATTTTCAGGGAAAAAACAAAGAAGCCCCATGATCAAATGAACTGAGTTAAACATTGTACCTAAAACATCAGAATAATCGCCATTTGCTGGCTCAACCTTCATATAGAGTGTATCATTCTTAAGAAATGCTGAGCCAACTCTAATGTCAGAAAATCTGCGAAAGTCTGGAGCCTTCCTGCTTATAACCTTCATTTTATCTCCAATTTTTGGCCTATCTTTTCTAGCCATTTTTGGTTCATTTTATAGGGCTGGAAACCCACGCTTTGAATATAAGCACGGCGCAATAATAGTCAACCGCATAAGTCATTGATTTTACTAGGAAAAATGATACCGTATTTGTTTTTGGCAGTACCCAAAATAGCCTCTGTAATCTACGCAACTTTGGTGGCAAAATCATGCTTGCAAACAGCAGCGGTTTTCTGCTACTTTTTAATCAGAAAAAGAGGTGATAAATGGAAAAGTCAAAGCTCAAACATCTTTATATTTCTAAGAGGTTAACGCAAAGTCAGATTGCAGAAAGAATGGGTTGCTCAGAGAGCAAGGTTAAATATTATCTTCAGAAATATGACTTGGTAAAAAAAGAGATCCTAACTTCAACAGATGAAACTCCAAAGGTCTGCTCCAGCTGCAATATGGAAAAACCTGGAACAGAATTCTATATGAAGTCATGGAAGGGAAAGAAGGTTGTAGGATCTGTCTGCAAGGTTTGCGCCAAGGGCAAAACAATGAGCAGGAAAAGATCAAATAAAGCAACCTACGTTAAAATGAAGGGAGGTTGCTGTCAAGCCTGTGGTTTTGATAAGTATGATGGTGCTTTAGAATTTCACCATGTTGACCCAACCACAAAGGAAGATAGAATTGGAAGAATGGCAAAGGGGCCTTCTTCTCCAGAGTTATTGGCAGAATTAGCAAAGTGTGTTTTGGTTTGCTCAAACTGCCATAAGATGATTCATGCTGGAATTATTTCTTGTCCGCCGCTAAATCAGAATAAAGTTTAATCAGCCAAGATTCCAGAGACACCATTCAAAAAATATCTTGTGATTCTCCATTTTCTGGAGAAACTTTTCTTTTGAAAGAATAATTGAGTCATAAGAATAATTTGACTCTAGAATATTTTCTTTTAAATTAATTTGGGCCCTAAAACTGCCAAATTGATTATGCTTTTCATCAACAAAAGTAAATCCAAGTACTGCTAAAGACAATTTGTCATATATTGTGTGATACCAGACTATACTATGCTTTTCATCAAGAGGCTTATATTTATTCTTATAGCCTTTTCTTATTTTTAAACTACCATCTTTATTTAGAAAGTCTTTATCTACGACGGCTACGCCAAAATCTTGTGGTGTAAATTTTTTCTTCATAGTTAAATCCAAAAAGAAAGCCGCCAGACTATTTACTAGTGCTGGCGGCAAGATTAAGAATTAGCAGGCAACCAGATTCGAACTGGTGATAAAAGGATGGAAACCTTTTGTGTTACCGCTACACCATGCCTGCGATGTTAAGCAGAGAGAGGTTGGCAAGGGTACTAAACCTTGCTCCTTACATAATCTTTGGATTATTCGGTCAAGAGTCTCCGATGAACCGCGAATTCATCATCAATGACTCTGCTGGATTAACCAGCATAAGGTGTTCTTTCTAGTCCGTATAAGCACCTTAATTATTTGGATAACGGAACGACACAGCCCTTCGTTATCCTCCTATACCTTATCCTCTAATTATCTCAGACGTATCCTGTGTCTGGCGATACTGCATGACTCCCCAAAAGATAAGGGATTTAACATGCTTCAACCTCTCCCTGCAATATTATAGTACCCATGATGATTAGATAAAAGCTAAAAAATTATTCTTCAATATTAATCCACCTAGTACATTCTGGAGTCACGACAGATTCTGAACCATCATACTCATCAATCTTATAGAGTGGAGAATCAATGGTGGCAATACAGAGATTGGAATAATCACCAGATGCTTCCTCTACAAGTTCTTCTATCACTTGAATTAGAAGGGGATGGTGGCGCGGCATATCTTCATATTCATAATGACGGTCATACTTAACGCCAAGTTCCTTTAGTCGGTCAACTGCCTTATTGGAAAGACTGAAGCCACCATAGCATCCGTTAAAAGCAACCTTGTAAGTCTTAGACATTTAATCTCCATTAGTTATACTTGTTCTGTTTTTTCAGCAGCCTTCTTTGCCCAATAACCACGGGGAGGCTTATCTATTCCATAAGACTTTGCCCATTTAGATATCGCAACATCAGAAACGCCATATTTTTCAGCAAGTCGTTGAGTTGGAATTTCCCACAAAAGCTTTTTAAGCTCTTCTTTTGATGGTCTCTCTGACTTTCTTTTCTTTAGATTTTCCTTGCCATCTAATGTTATCTTGGCACCAAAATCCTTGTATGACTTCTTTATTGCAATATCAGTAAAGTCTGTAAAATCTTCCCACCAATGAAATGGTGTTGCAGATCCCCTTACCTCTGTTGCAATTATTATTCCTTTGAGCTTTACCGATGGATAAACCACCCTATCAACATCTGGCAAATATATTCCATAATAATCAAAATCACTATCGCTATATTTTTTGATATGATTTCCGCTTTTATTTGCCCAAGATGTGGTGGCAGAAACCTTTCCGTTTGACGAATATTTGCATTGAATTCTTTTAAATGATCCGTCTTTGTATGCCACAATATCGAAGGGTAACGATTCACAAACTACCGGGGTTAGTATGGCATATCCTTTTTTAACCAGATCTGCTATAACTTGAGTTGTACCTATATCACCCTTCATTGTTTGCTTTGTTCTCATGTTTAACTCCTTATATTTTATACTATTTTATTAGTATTTTTATACTAAAATAGTATTTTGAGTCAAACTTTTTAAATGGCGATCCCAGCTGGACTCTAACCAGCGACCTATTTTTTAGGAAAAAATTGCTCTATACAGCTGAGCTATGGGATCTTATATCAATTCATTTTACCAATTCTATCACATTTTCTCAGCAGAAAAGATCTGCTGATGGACTACCTCTGCTACTGAAATCGAAGGAACAACCCTCACAACCTCTAGTCCAAGGCAAAATTCAATATCCGGCTTAAAATGTTTCTTGCAGTAATTGGTAAAATTTGTTAAAGATCTCTTGCAACCCATTCTACTCCAATAAAGGTGAGGAAAAGCATCATCACCTAATGGCTTAAAACCAAACCTAGAAGGAACATCCCAAGTAGACCAAGTGTCTGTTGGGCGATGATAGATTGCAAAATATTCGTTCATACCTTACCTCTAAGCAACCTTGCTCTGAAGATCCGCAAGATTCTTAGATGAGGTAATCTTGGCGATCCAGCTTGCAACCTCATTTGCCGTGACATAACCTTGGACAGTATCTCCACCAAAGTCTAGCCAAGTGCCAGCTTCATCCCAAATTGCAATCTCGGCATCCTCTGAGGAATGAATACCATCCATTTCTAGATTTGCCATAGCAATAGTGGGTCGCTCCATCTTATGCTCGCAGTAACTTCCTCCGCGAAACATAACGGAAATTGTTAGACCGTTATCAAAGGTCATCTGAAAGCCACCAGAAACAATTGCAAACTTGCTAGTACCGTTTTCCATTTTATACTCCTTAGATTAGTTTACTTCACATTCGTTGATTGTGTAATATTCGCCCCAATTATTTGTAAAGTAGCGAATAACGCTGGCTCCGACTTCTTCTTCCCATTTGTGCTCTATATTTTCACCATCCTCATCTTCTTCTATTTCTGGAGGAAGATTAAGAATGTAATTTGCGGCATCCTCTTCTTTGGAGAAAACCTTGACGACAATAGAGCCTTCTTGATAGTAGCCATGAGAAACAACGTAGACTTTCATCGTTCTTTAACCACCAATTCTGCATCAACAATTTTAACACGACAATCTGGCATAAATACTACAAGCTCTCCTGTTGCAAGACTAACTGCGTTGAAGTAATTTTCATTGGCATCATAGATTTCCTCTACTTTCATAAAGTAATTGTGGAAATAATTGTGTCCATCGCAAAAGACAACACCAATGCCAACATTATTCCAATCGGTTTTGTTTTTATCGTTTTCAACAATAGTGACTTTCATTCAATCATCCTCGTCCTTTGACATTACAAATTATACAGGGCATCTCTCTTTTTGCGGCCTTTGGCGTTCTGAGCTTTTGCCCAATCTGCATAAGATCCTTCTTCTTTTGGGCCTAGCAACCGAGATTCTTTCAAAATCTCTTCCTTATTGGCCTCGTAATATTCGTTAATTTTTGTTGCATCAGATGGAGTCAGTGCCAAACCAACCTCCATAAGCCGACATAATTCATTAATATGTGGTGTGCTAATCATTGGTGCCTCGTGACTTTCATTTAGTGTCCAAAAATTTCTTTAAGGTTTCCAACTGAGCAGTTCTTACCGTGACTCTGGTTTGCATTACCTCTGCAACACGAATAGCGAGCATAGATTCTACCATACCCTCCATCCTTATTACGTTCAACAAAGTCTGGCATTTCACCGACGAGATTCTCGATCTTCTTAAGTAGAGCTAGAGCTTCTTCGTGACTAAGTTTTGAAATATCAATCATTTTTCAGTCCATTCACGAAGGTCAACAATATCCCACCAATCATAGTTTCTTCCATTAATCTGGTGCGATCTTCCAGTAATTTCCTCTTGACCTTTGCGTTTACCGTGAGTAATTATTCTTTTATGCTCCACAAAAGTAACTTTTGTGGCTGCCTCTTCATAAGTTGAAAAGCAACCAATCCAATTTCCTGTGTATGCCTCGGGATAATAATTGTCACCAGCAATAAGTAAAAATCTTTTCATTCTGACCCCTTCTTATTTGCCATATTATCCTTGGCTGAATTCGCGGTGTTCCTTCCCGCCCCTAGAATATAAGCACCCTACGGGTGGAGTCAAGGGTCAGAGAGAAAAATAAAAGAGGCAAAATAAAAGACCCTATCCACCCAATCAAAACCCTTTCTAAGATAAATGATTCTATTATTTTTTATCTCAATATCAGGAAGGCTTTATGAATAAAAAGTTAGTTAAAGTTGCAAAACATCTAAATAATCTTGGCTTAACAGCTTACGCAAATGAAATAAATTCTCTTATAAAAAACGCCGGATATTCAGATCTTTCTTTTGCAATTCAGAATGATATTTCTGAAGAAGAAAGAAGGGTAAAGCTTGCAATACCAGGTATTATAGAGAAGCACATTAATTTATTTAAAGAAAAATTTGAACAAAAATTTTCAAGATGGAAAATGGAAATTAGCTTTAAATATGAAGAACCAGAGCGTTATGGCATTGGACGTGGAGTAACATACGATAATGGCTCTGTCTCTATTAGTGTTATTATAAATACCGAAATAACTGATGATATTTATGCAACATTCCATGATGATCTTGAGTCTATGGAAGAATGGTGTAGATCTGAAGCTGGTATAAGGCTTGATTTTGGAATGAGCAGTTCAGTATATTCTCTTGATACAGACAATCTTCCAATTGAAGGAGGAGCTGCTTTTACCCTTTAAGGTGGATGGGGCGGAAGGACTCGAACCTTCAACATACAGAGTCAGAGTCTGTGGTTCTACCAATTGAACTACGCCCCAATGATTATTAAAATTATACCGGGTTGGTTGGAATAAATTTAATAAAAATTAAATAAATAAAAATAGCTCCAAGATTGATATAAACCTTGGAGCTACTTAATGGCAGCTAGGGTGAGATTCGAACTCACGGTGCTTTTTAGACACGACAGTTTTCAAGACTGCTTCCTTAAACCGCTCGGACACCTAGCTATTATGAACTATGCTTTAATATTACCAGAATTATTTTTTGAAAAGAGATTAATTATAATGGTCGAGGTGACAGGATTTGAACTTGCGACACTCGCGTCCCAAACGCGATGCTCTAGCCAGACTGAGCTACACCTCGTAATGAAAAATGAGTAGTGGAGGAAGCGATCAGATTCGAACTGATGGTGAGCTATTAACCCACTCTTGTTTTCTAGACAAGTACCATAAACCACTCGGTCACGCTTCCAACTTGCTATATTCTAATATTACCATAAACCTAATCAGCAGACTAATTTTGTTTAGTTAAATTTCTATGCTAAAGATAGTTGGAACATAACCCAGTGCTCTGCAAACCATCAATCTTGTATTTCCGCCAACAAGATAAGGATTTTCATTTTCTCTAAATAAAATAACTGGTGCTGGCAACCTATCGGCAAGCAAAATAGAGTCAATATCTCTATCGTATTTTTTGGCCAATTTAGTTGCTTTTTCTATAGAGTTTGTAGTCCAAGAATCTGAATTTTCTAATTCCTTCCATTCTTCTACTTTTAATTTTCTTAATTTTCCAGCATCCCAAGATTTCTTTAGGTCAAAAATATCTAAATTCAGGTTGTTGGCCGTCCTTTCTAATTCTTCAATCTCTTCACCTAGGTGCGGCTTTGTCCAAACTATCTTTTTCTTTTTTGCTGCCAAAGATATAATTTGTGATGCTTCATTGGAAAGATTTAATCTAGCCAATGCTTCTGCTAACTTTAATAAACTTTTCATATTAAAAGAAAAAAGATTAGCAGAACGTAGTTTTTTTAAGCAATTTAGACTGCAGTTTGTACTCCTAAGATTATCTCATGCTTCTTATTCTTCTTTTAAAATCATCAAAATTGTCCCAAGCCCCAGAAACTCCTGATCTTATATCTTTTTGCAAATCTGCTGCTTCCCTCAAATAATCTAAAAGAGCACTAACTATAGGATTTTTAGTACTAAGATCATCTCCATATTTTAATGCAAGCTTTTTAAAATCATTGGAATTTACAAATATACCTAATCTACTCTCTATACTAGGTATTTCACCAGTTATAAAAGAAGGCACTGGATTTAGCCAGTCATATGCTTTGTCTATAAAAGTTTCAAGATGATTAGCGAATACACTTCTCTCTTCTTGAGGCAGAGATTTAGGATCAATTTTTGAGATTAAAGAGTCTACCTTCTGAGAGTGTTCTGTTTTAATATTTTTTCCTGAATTAAAAAGTCTATTAAACTGATTATCTTCACTCTCTATTGGCTTGACAACCGATCTTGGATCAAAGGTTTCAAAAAATAATTCATCTTCTCTTCTTAATGCCTCCCTTATATCGCTAGGTAATTGATCTGGAAATGAAAGATTATCTTTAGGTTTAATTTCCATTTGTGCAACTTTTTGGATAACACGATCTAATATATCTGATTCCTTAGCTAAGCCTTTTCTATCTAAACTGTCGGCTAGCTTTATCAAATCCTTTAACATTAAAACCTCTCAATATTGAGAGGTTTTAATAATAGTTTTATCCCTCAATCTTCATCATTCCGCTTTCAACCTCTACTTCAATTTCCCAGCCTCTCAAATAAGGCTCGGCTTTCTTCAACTCCTCATAAGTTACCTCTAGAGTTGCGGTTAGTGTGCAATATCCTCTCTTGTGATCATAGCGCTTAACGCTGCTTTCAATATACTCTTGATCAAAGAAATTATTAACAATGCCATCGTGAATGTCGCCCCAACTAATATTAAGAGTTGGCTCACCACCTTCTTCTTCAGACTCTTCTCTAAAATCATCAAGAGTAATAACATAAGAATCATCGAGTTCATCGAGGGCAGGGATAACACCATCGCTAACCTTCTGTAGAGCCTCTAGAAGCTCTGAGAATCGCTGGACGGTATCTGTACCCTCTACCGCGTCACCCACGCCTCCATCGTCTTTATAGTGGAATACCTCGCATCCATCGGAGTAGGTTAGTGTAAGGGTTGCGTCGTCAGAAAGATTTAGTGATTCTAGTTTGGTGAGGTATTCTTGCATTTCGGATTCTCCTGCCGAAATTGTACCTTGCCGCTTACTTTTGAATTTGATTATTTTCTGGGGCGAACCCAAATTTCATTTTGAATCCTGTTTCTCTTACCACTATCACTAAAATTAAATTTTCTATAGAGATTGCGTAATTTTTCTGGAGCATCTGACTCAATATTAAAATTAGGATCTATTGCTAAACTAGATGTATAGCCATTAGAATCAATAATTTTAACAACCTCTTTGAGCAGCTTCTTTCCAAATCCACTACCCTGACTATCTGGCTGAACGCCAAGAGAACGAATATGTAAGTTGTCTCCTTCAATTTGATAAAGAACATAGCCTATTAGGCTGTCTCCATCCAACAGAACGAATCCTTCTGCTCCATCAAAAATGCTGGAATCTCTATCGCCAAAAACCTCTTCATCTAAATCCAAAATTTGTTCATTATATTTTGGATGATAGTTAACTAGAGATGGTACTTCTGCTTTTTCTAAATCAATATTTAGAGAAGCTAGGGCCGCTTTAAGGGTGTTTAATTTTCTTTTAATCATAAAAGAGCCAAAATTAATAATAGATAAGAAAAAAGCCTCCGCAACGGGAGGCTAAATTGGCATAAAGAAATATTATGAAGACCACTCTATTTCATGAGATGTTAAAATCTTTTTTGACTTAAGATCTTCAGATATCATATCAAATATTTCCTTTGCAATTTCTATATTTAGAGAGCTTTTAATTTTATCTTCGCAAAGAGCTCTAGAAGAGCGATAATCCATAACCTTATTTCTAGAAAGTTGAAGTGAAATTTCGTTACAAAGATCTTCCCCAAGAACTTTTAAGAAGCTTAAGGCAGAACTTGCATAATCACATTCTATTTCTGTTGTTTTTGAAAATCCATTTACAGAAAAAGTAAATCTTAAAATTGGTGTTAGCTTCATTTGTGGTGGTCCATCGTCCCAAGAATCAACTTCGGTTTTGATTAAACCAAGATAAGAAAGATCGCTAATAACAAGATCTTCAGAGCCAGCAATCTTTTTAATTATTGAATCTATATTGTTAGCTTCTTTTTTTAAGCCAAGAGAGTCAAGATAATTTGCCACTTTAATTAAATCTTTTAACATAATATCCTCTTATTATTTAGAGGATAGTAATAGATAACAAAAAAGCCTCCAAGGTGTTATCCTTGGAGGCTTAAGTGGTGGGAATGGGTTGAATCGAACAACCGACGACCTAAGGTAACGGATTTACAGTCCGGTGCAATCTACCAACAATTGCAACATTCCCTAAAAGATGGATAGGTTCCGAATTGAACGGACACCACAGGTATGCATCCCTATTGTGGCAGTAGCATTATACTATCATGAAGCATAGTCTCTACTCCTATCCATAAGTGGTGCCCCACCGCGAATTCGAATCGCGACTGTACCCATTTTGAGCGGGTTTCCTCTGCCGGTTGGGATAGTGGGGCTTATACTTCTATCTTAAGTGCTATCTTTTAGATTTTCAAGATGCTTTTTTATTACTTCTTGAACTACGTCTAAATAGATAACTGAACTCTTTTCAGTAAATCTTGTTTGCTTTGAAGTATCTATACTGCATAAAGCAATACCTTTTTCTAGGCAAGCTTGAAACTTTCTCTGATCATTATTTTGAGTTTTCTTTAATCTTTCTTCACCATAAATTGCCTCATAATGATATATTCCGTTTAGCTCAAATGCTAACTTTATCTCTGGAATATAAATATCAAGCTCTGCATTTATAGCATCTGTTTTATTAAAGTCAAATTTAAAGTTTGGATAAATTTCTTCTAATTTTTTTGAAAGCCAAACTTCAAGTTTTGAAACTCTTGTTCCATGTTTCTTGTGAGAGTTTATGTATTTTGCAGAACATGATCTGCTACAAAAGTTAAATCCAGTCTTACTTTTTTTAACTTCTCTCTGATCTCTTGAGATTGATATACCGCAGAAGCCACATAAGCTTTTTATTTCGGTTGTCATTCCGACAAATTGACATTTCTTGCTGCAATACTTATTAGCATTTGCATATTTCTTTTTGGCATCTTTTTTGTTACTAGCTATAGTAGCCTGAATTTGGCTCTTTACTTTAAAGAAATCTTTATTACAAGTCTCGCAAGACAAACGCAATAAGTCTCTTGACTTAGCTTTTTTAAATTCTTCTTCTGTATAAAGTGGTGTCATTAAAGAGTCTCCTACCTATATTAAATAAGTAGTAGAAGCCGTTAATGACACCACTTATCAAGCAAAACGTCGCTTCTGCGAGAATCGAACTCGCAAACCCGTAGGGCGGCTCATTTTAAGTGAGCTGTGGTTACCATTTCACCAAGAAGCGTTTTATTTTGACGTTACCTTTTGTGACTAAGGTATATTTTCTCTGTCTTTCCAGAGTGCCAAATCGCTTTTGCTCTCACGATTATTGAGTATTGTCGGGGCTTCCGACTATGCCTCACGTTTTAATTATACCAAGTTGATTACTTTCTATCTAATTATTTTTAGTGGCTCCCGCTGCTGGATTTGAACCAGCGACCCTTTGCTTAACAGGCAAATGCTACTAACCAAGCTGAGCTAAGCGGGAATAAATTTTACTTTATGATACTAGATTTTATATCTAATATTATAATGAATTTCTCTATGACAGTTAGAACAAAGCAATATGCACTTATCAAGTTCGCACTTAATTTTATCCCAGCCTCTAGTTACTCCAGTTTTGGATATAGAGAAATCTTTTTCACTTGGATTCAAATGGTGAAACTCCATAGCATCTGGACACTTAGAGTATCCGCAGCTTTCGTTCTGACATTTGCCTCCCTTATATTCTATTGCTTTTATTTTAATAGTTTTTCTTCTCTTATCTACTGCATCAACTAGGCATTTTCTACAGCGAGACTTTCCATCTGCACTAACTGAATAATCAGTATCACCATGCCTATCGCATTTCTTTTTTATTGTCTTATTTTTAATCTCTGGCATAAAAACTCCTATGGTTATTATACCAGATTGTTAATAACAAGTTTTTAAAATAAAGGTGAAGATAGCATGGATTTGAACCATGATTGCCAATAAGAGAGTTGAACTCTCGACCTCTCCATGAAACCCTGCTATACCCGCAGTCTATCTTCGTGTAATGGTGGATCGGGTGGGGTACGATCCCACGACCATGGGCTTAAAAGGCCCGTGCTCTACCAACTGAGCTACCGATCCAAATTTTTGATAAAATAGTAGTCGCACGGAGAGTCGAACTCCGATCTACTCGGTGAAAACGAGTGATTCTAACCCCTGAACTATGCGACCATATGTTTCTCTGTCTTTCCAGAGTGTCAACCCTTCGGGTTGTTTTCTTCTCTCTTACTCACCCCTATATTATACGCACCGTGGCGAAAAAATCAAGTGGCTGAGTAATTTTTTTTACTGCTCTACTCTTCCAAAGCAGGAATGTAATTAATCTTGTCCTTATTGTCCTCTGCAACCTTATTCAGATCTCGGACAAAGGCTTCAATCTCTTCATCGGAAACTGAGTCATCACTAGCATCCAGCTTTTGATCATCTAGGAAAAGCTTGTTACTCATTTTATCCTCCAAAAGTTTCCAAGTGGGTTTTGTTGATCCTGGCTTTGTCCCACATTCAACGGCACCAATTACCGTCACAGCTTTTACTTTTTGCTCTCTCATTTTAAAGTGGCGTACCCAAAAGGACTTGAACCTTTAACCTACAGGGTAGAAACCTGTTGCTCTATCCGGTTGAGCTATGGGTACATATTCTCTGTCTTTCCAGAGTGTCTCTAGCGGCCTATCACTTCAATTTTAACATTGAGTGATGGATTGTCACATCAAAGTTTGCAACTGTCCAATGAACAGCATAACAAATATCGGGACAATCTGTATGTGGTTCAAAACCTTCAAGGCTATCATCCGAATTGAAATCATTAAGAATAACCTCCTCAATGATGCCAACCTCATTTTGATCGTAATCTTCATTACTGTAAACTACACGATCTCCGACTTTAAACATTATTGCCTCTTGAAAGTGCTCTGTCTTTCCAGAGTGTCAAATCGGAATTGAATTAGGGGATGCCGCCACTCTAATCAAAGCAATCCTTACGATTATTGGAATTGGTACACCCTCCCCGATTTGAACGGGGGACCGATTGGATATAAGCCAATTGCTCTAACCACTGAGCTAAGGGTGCATAATCACCAGCGGTTTCTTTGTCGAGCTTTTAATGGCATCAATCGGACTAGCTATATTGTTTTAAAATGGTAGGCGGGGTGAGAATTGAACTCACGACCGGTCGGATATAAGCCGACTGCTCTGACCCCTGAGCTACCCGCCTATAAGGGTTAGTGGTCATATCTGAGCAGATTTAATGGCGTCCAAACTGGCCTAGCTAAAGTGGCGATTCCGACTGGACTTGAACCAGTGACCCTCAGCTTAG